>FTCC01000367.1_pt1 | contig 17754 bp, 15 predicted proteins | sample 1639481 | NCBI WGS metagenome assembly FTCC01 (sample SAMEA3914864, study PRJEB12502) | metagenome | biome: forest; material: soil | place: USA | collected 2012-03-12 | depth 0.3 m | reverse complement strand
CTCCAAGGGCACTATCGAACCCTACCGCATGTTCACCTCGCGTGCCGAGTACCGCCTCTTGCTCCGCCAGGATAACTGCGACCTTCGCCTGACACCGCGCGCGGCGGAAGTCGGACTGGTCGATTCCATTCGACGGGACCACACCCGTGACCGGCTCGCCCAAGCGACCGCCGCCAAGGCATTCGCGGCCACTACCACCCATGACAGCACCCGCTTGGAACGCTGGATTCGCCGCCCGGAAAACGATCATACCACCCTGCCTGCGGACCTGCGCGCCAAGTTCAGTGACGAAATCTGGTCCCTTGTGGAGAACGACATCAAATACGAAGGCTACATCGCCCGTCAGCAGACCACGGTGGAACGCACTGCCAGAATGGACGACCAAGCCTTGCCCGACTGGTTTGATTACTCCGGTATCACAGGACTCAAGACTGAAGCTAAAGCCAAGCTCAGCCAGATACGTCCCGCCACACTGGGCCAGGCATCGCGTTTGCAAGGAGTGACCCCGGCCGATATCTCGTTGCTCGCCATCCTGCTCAAACGTGGACGACCGCAGTTTTAGTGACGGCACATCCCAAATTTTTCACTGGCGCAACCCCAATTTGCAGTTAGCTTGCTGGCCGCCTTTCCCAAGATGGTGGTCGTAGCTCAATGGTAGAGCCCCAGATTGTGATTCTGGTTGTTGCGGGTTCGAGCCCCGTCGATCACCCCATCCTCCTTTTCCTGTACGGCCCAACTCCCGCATGGATTCCCTGGAAAGCATTCTTGGCTATACCTTTCGCCAGCCTGAGCTGCTCGCCGAAGCTCTGACTCACGCCAGTCTCGCTTACGAACAACAGCGCCCCGCGAAGGACAACCAGCGTCTGGAATTTCTCGGCGACGCCGTACTCCAGCTTGTGCTCTCCGAGCTCCTGTATCATCAGCTCCCGACGACTGACGAAGGCGGACTGACCAAAACCCGCGCCAGCCTGGTCTCCACCAAGGCGCTGGCCAAACTAAGCCGCACCTGGGAGCTCGGCCGGTTCATGGAGATGGGCCGCGGCGAAGATGCCAATGGCGGACGCGACCGGGACTCCAATCTCGCCGATGTCTTTGAGTCGCTCATCGGTGCCGCTTATCTCGACGGCGGCCTGCCCGCAGCCGCCAGCATCGTTCACCGACTGATGGACGGCCTGCTAGCTGACAGCGGGGATCATCTCGAATCGGCCATCAATCCCAAGGGAGCCCTCCAGGAGATGACGCAGGACGTCACCAACCTGCTGCCCACTTATGAGATCCTCGCTTCCACGGGACCCGATCACGACCGCACTTACGAGGCCACCGTCTCCTGGAACGGCCACCTTTTAGGTTCTGGGGTGGGACGCAGCAAGAAGGATGCGGAGATGGAAGCCGCCCGTGCCGCCATTCGCAATCCCCTGCTCAGTGATCTGGTAGCCGCGGGAAAGTTGTCCTCAGCCGCTATGGCAACAACCCGGAAAAGTTGTGGGTAACCGGAGCAACCACCCCCTTGTGCACGAGCTTCCGGTTTGAGCTGCACTTGTGCCGGTTGTTATCCAGAGCTTTTCCAGCTGTGGAACCCTTGCACTGGCAAAGTGGAACAGGGTTGTTGGACTTGCTCACAACCTTTACTGATAAAGGAAATCAATTGAACGAATCAAATATTCCTCTCAGTCCTGTGAAGAAGATCGTGAATGAGAACTTTCAGCCCTAAAATCATTCTGGAGATTTGACGGCCTATAGCGGCAGAACTGCGCTTGTATCCGCGAGGGAACAGAACTAGCAACTTGGCATGTGGTACTTTTCCGCCGATACCGGTGGCACCTTCACCGACTGCTTTGCCGTGACCTCGGAAGGCCTCGAGAAGCGTTGCAAGGTGCTGTCTACAGGCTGCATTCGAACACGGGTTCTGGAGCGTTCTGGCCTGCGTCAGATAAGGCTGGCGGAAGGCTGGGAAATGGCCTCCGGTTTCTTCAGCGGATTCGAGCTGGGGAAGGTGAGTGATCCAACGGTCCGCCGCAAGGTAACCGCTTGGGACGCGCCCTCGCGAACCGTGACTCTGGACGAAGATGCGCCGGTTGAATGGCAGCGGGGCGACCTCGTGGAGCTTCGCACCGGGGAGGAAGCTCCCGTACTCGGAGCGCGCTTGCTGACCGGCACCCCCCCCGCTCGGACTTTCCCCGAAATGCGGATGCGGGTGGCGACCACGCGGGCGACCAATGCCTTGTTGGAGCGCAAAGGCTCGCGAGTGGCTTTGTTCATCACCGAGGGCTTTGCCGATTTGCTGGCCATTGGCGATCAAAGGCGGCAGGACCTTTTTGCCTTGCGACACGAGCCGCGGCCTCAATTTCATGAGCGGGTGGTGGAGGTACGCGAACGCCTGGGCGCGGATGGCCGGGTGCTTGTCCCCTTGAATGAAGATCAGGTGAGGGCGGCGGCAGTGGATTTGAATCAGCGGGGAATTACCCACGCGGCCATCGCCCTGATGCACAGCTTTGCTTATCCGGAACACGAGCGCCGGATCGAGGAGATCCTGCGTGAGGAAGGCTTCCAACACGTCTCGGCGTCCAGTTGGCTGGCTCCCTTTGCCAAGCTGTTGCCTCGCGCACAGTCGGCGGTCGCCAATGCCTATCTGACCGGTCCGGTGCAAAATTTCCTTCAGGGCGTGGCAGCCCCATTTGGTGGCATTGAATTGCGGGTGATGAACAGCGCCGGAGGCCTGGAGGAAGCGCGACGAATCCAGCCGAAGGACATGCTGCTCAGCGGGCCTGCCGGCGGGGCGCTGGGAGCGGCCAATGCGGCGAGGCGGGCAGGATTTAGCCGCATCATCACTTTCGACATGGGCGGAACCAGCACCGACGTAGCCAGGGTGGAAGGGCGGCCCGGCTATCGTTTCAGCCAGCATATCTCCGGGATGAACCTGCTGGCTCCTTGTGTGGCGGTGGAAACCGTGGCTGCGGGTGGCGGTTCCATTTGTTCCTGGACGCCTTCTGGCCTGGTGGTCGGCCCCGACAGTGCCGGCTCGAATCCGGGGCCTGCCTGTTATGGTAAAGGAGGCCCGCTGACCATCACCGACGTGAATCTTCTGCTGGGTCGTTTTGATCCCGCCCGATCTCCAATTCCGCTCGATAAGGAGGCGGCACTGCTGCGGCTAAACGAACTGCTTCAACAGGTGACAACCGAAACGGACCGAGCCTGGACAGGTGACGAGCTCCTGCACACGCTGCTGGCCCTGGCCGTCGAGCACATGGCTGATGCGATTCGCAAGATCAGCGTCGCGGAAGGTTACGCGCCACAAGACTATGCCTTGCTCGCCTTCGGCGGTGCGGGGCCCCAGCACGCGTGTGCGGTGGCTGCGAAGCTGGGCATGAGCACCATCATCGTGCCGCGCCATGCAGGCATTCTAAGCGCAGTGGGTTTGCATGAGGCCGCTCCCGAGGCATTTGCGGAGAGACAGATTCTCCAATCCTTACCGGAAGCGGAGCCGCAAGTACCGGGGTGGATCGAGGCCATGTCCGCCGAGGCTTGTGCGCGAGGCAAGATCGAGAATCCGCTTCCCGCCCACGTTCTGGCGGAACTTCGGCTCAGAGGGCAGGACACGCCGATTCAGGTGGAGGTGGATGCCAGACCCCTGGCCGAGGCTTATGTCGAGGCTTATGAACGGCTCTTTGGTTACTCCCCTCCCCACGACCGTATGGTGGAGCTGGTGAGCCTGCGGGTGATCGTCCGCGAAAAGGTCGATGAGCAGCCTGTCTCCTTTGACTCTCAAGGCCGGGTTGCGACCCCGTGCCCTGCCTTGATCCAGGATGCGTTCAGCACCCTGGTGGTTGACGCGGGCTGGCGTGCTGAAGAAATCCCGGGCTACGGCTACATTTTGAACCGCGAGGTCCAGCAGGTTTCTTCACCTGCCGCCACGACGACTCCCGACCTGCTCCGGCATCGCTTCCACAGCCTTGTCGGCGACATGGGGGCCCTGCTCCAGCGCACCTCCATTTCCACGAACATCCGCGAGCGGCTCGACTTTTCCTGCGCTTTGCTGGATGCCAGGGGTGAGCTGGTGGCGAGTGCGCCTCACATCCCGGTGCATCTGGGCGCTTTGGGCGTTTGTGTTCGCGAGGTCGTCGCGGTCATCGGCTTGCAAGCATTGCGGCCTGGTGACACCTACATCACCAATCATCCGGCGTTTGGCGGCTCCCACCTACCGGACGTTACCTTGATCAGCCCCGTCTTTGATGATGAAAACAGGCTGCTCGCTTTCGTGGCCAACAGGGCTCACCACGCCGAAATCGGCGGCATGACGCCCGGCTCAATGCCGGCCACAGCAACGCATTTGGTCGAAGAGGGGGTTGTCATATCTCCCTGCCATCTGGTCCGTGAGGGCGTCGCCCGCTTTGATGAGATCGCCGCCATTCTGTCCCAGGCAAAGTATCCCACGCGCCAGCTGGCGGACAACCTCGCCGACCTTCATGCCCAGCTTGCCGCCAACCGCCTGGGTGCTGCGCGCCTGCGTGAAATCGCCGCTGCCGCGGTGGTTGGCGAAGCCATGACTCATGTGCTGGATCATTCCGCCCAGGTGATGTCGCGGCGCTTGGCCCAGGTTCCGGAGGCCCGGGCGGAGGAGGCCATGGATGACGGCGCCCGCCTTTGTGTGAATGTCAGGCACGCGGCCGGCCGGCTGGTGCTGGACTTCACGGGCACCAGCCCCACGCATCATGGCAACCTCAACGCCACGCGCGCCATCGTCAGCAGCGCGGTCCTGTATGTTCTGCGCCTGATGCTCCAGGAGGACCTGCCGCTGAATGAAGGCCTCATCCGCCCCGTGGAGCTGATGCTGCCTGAGGGCAGCTTCCTGAACCCCGTGTTTTCGGGCGATGCGGAAACCGACCCCGCCGTGGTAGGCGGCAACGTGGAGGTCAGCCAGCGCCTGGTGGACACGCTGATCAAGGCCTTCCGCCTGCAGGCCTGCAGCCAGGGCACGATGAACAACCTGCTGTTTGGCGATGACACTTTCGGATACTATGAGACAATATCCGGAGGCGCTGGAGCGGGTGAAGGCTATGACGGCGCCGGCGGGCTGCACACGCACATGACCAACACCGCGATCACCGATCCTGAAATCTTGGAGCAGCGGCACCCCGTGCGCCTTCGCCGCTTCGGCCTCCGTCGCGGTTCCGGCGGTGCGGGCAGATGGCACGGCGGCGACGGTGTGGTGCGCGAGTTTGAGTTCCTGGCTCCGCTCACCGTTTCCCTGCTCACCCAGCACCGGAACTCCGGTCCCTTCGGCATCGACGGCGGTGAACCCGGTGCGCCAGGCAGGCAGACCCTGGTCCGCGAAGGCCACGCACCCGAAACCCTGCCGCCAAGCGTGAGCCTGAAAGTGCTGCCTGGTGACATCCTGCGCATGGAAACTCCGGGTGGCGGCGGTTGCGGATGAAGCCCCGGCGTGCATGCCGCCATTCTTCGGCGTTGCTTGCCACGACACCGGAAAGTCTGTATCTTCGACGTCATGCGTTTTCCTTCTTTCGTGGCCGCCTGGGCCTCGGCGGCCTTGCTTTTCAGTGGAATCGGCCATGCGGATTCGCGCTCGCATGAACTTACGCTGGATGTTTCCTCATTGCTCGATTTCGGCCACGTGTTTGGACTCACGCCGGAGACGCTGGAGAAGGAGTTTTCCAAGGAGGGCTTTCAAGAGAACCCGTATCTGCGCTGGGACAGCCAGCGCCTGCACGCCTCGTTTTCGGAGCATCCGTACTCGAACATCGAGGTGCATTTGATCGCCATGCGGGGGGAGGTGCCGCTCACGGGGGCGAAGGTGCACTTTAAGGAGGGCAAGGCGCAGACCGTCACTTTCACCGGCAGCAAGGCGGACGAACCCACGCTGAACGTTCTGCGTGCCAGGCTTTCGGAAGGGCTTGGTTGCAAGGCGATGCCGGGTCCAAGGCCCATGCTGGGCTGGAAGGCTGATGCGGCCGGCCGCTCGTCTCTTTGGGAAAGCGACAAGGGCGTGGCGCTGCTGACCGTGGGTGACCAGTTCCTTTCGCTGGCCCTGGCTCCCGCCCGGACGCCGCCTGGGATGCTTGCCTCCCTGCCGGCGGACCGGCCTCCGAGCCTGGTCAACGAGACATCTTCCGTGGCGGAGTTTTTTGTGCGCCTCGATCCCTTCCTTTCACCCCCGGCACTGTGGAGCCTGACGCCAGCGACCTTTGAGTCGATGATGAAACTGCCAGGATCCGCCACGATCAGCGTCAACAAGCAGTCACCCTTCTACAAATGGAACACTTCGGCGAGGGACAGCGCCCTTCTTACCCGGCATGTGTTTAGCAACACAAACACCGACCTCCTCATGTTTGATGACGCGGTGAACGTGGAGGAGGCCCTGATCGAGTTCCGCAACGGCAAGGCCGGCAAGGTCACGCTCACCCTGCTGACCCGCGGCAACGGCGGTGACAAGGCGGCAGACCAGTTTGACAAGGTCTTCAAGGCCGCTGGCCGCGCCATTGGCGCCATGCTCAAGGTGCAGCCCATCGCCACCGTGCCGGCGGGCCGCAACCTCATCAAGACCCAGGGCTATCTCTGGACCACGTCGCACACGCTGGCCCTGATGGAGTTCAATGACGAGGCACCCAAGGGCAGGCTGGAGTTCCTGCGCTTGAAGCTGATGCCCGCCAGCGGCCGCGCCGAGTTGCTCAATCTCGCGGGCATCGGCGACACGGTCACCACCAAGTCCAAGTCCAGCCTCGCTACCAACGTGAAGAAAAATCCCGCGACCGGGGATGTTTACCTCACCGGCGTGCCCATGATTGACCAGGGCCAAAAGGGTTATTGTGTTTCCGCCTCCTGCGCCCGGGTGTTCAACTACCTGGGTGTGAAGTGCGATCAGGACGAGATCGCGGAGCTGGTGAAGAACGACGCTGAAAAAGGCACGCGCCCCAGCGACATGTATTCCGCCCTGCGCAAGATCGACCAGCGCTACAACATGCGCGTGAAGGTGGTGAAGCTGCCGCGCGGCTTCGGGCTGCAAGGCATGCGCGATACGGAAGTCATGCGCGCGCAGAAGGGCGACCTTGCCAAGCTGGCCGTTGAAAACGTCAGCGCTGGCACGCCGCTGCTCTGGGCTGTGGCGCTGCCATTCACGCCTGTGGAGGTGCGCACCGGCTTTCCAGATGGTTCAACCCCCGCCAAGACCATCCAAGACCCGCAGATGGGCGGCGGCCACATGCGCCTGATCATCGGCTACAACTCCAAGACCGGCGACGTCATCTTTACCGACTCCTGGGGTGCCGGGCATGAGATCAAGCGCATGTCGTTGCGCGATGCCGAGGGCATGACCCAGGCCGTCTTCACCATGCAGCCGGCGCAGTGACGCGACGGCGGGCTGCTCACAGCTTCATCGCGTAGTGCACCTGCCGGGCGATCTCTTCGAAGCCGCAGGCGGGGTAGAGGTGCTGGCCCACTTCGTTGGTGGCCATCGTCTCGATCTGCACCATCTTCATGCCTTGGGCGCGAAAGTAGGCGAGGGCGTGCTCAATGAGGCGGCGGCCCAGGCCCTGGCCACGGGCCTTGTCGGTCACGGCCATGTTGGGAATCCGGCCGCGCTCATTGTGGCGGTCCAGGCGGGTGCTGATGTAGCCCAGGATTTCACCACCCCGCTCCGCGACAAAGACTCCATCGGGATTGGAGGCGCAGTCATCGTCCACGTGGTCCGCCTTGCGGGCCTTCCAGCCGCGTTCAGTCCAGCGCCCGAGCTTCGCCTCCAGAAGCTGGTCGAGCGAAACGCCGCCAAAGGAGGCCACCGTGATCTCACGCAGGGCAGGAAGATCACTTGGCTGATAAGCACGGATGCGAACTTCGTTCATACGGGGCACTGAACCCCCGCCCTCCGGTCATGGCAAGCGTTGTGCTTCCATGCTCGACATTCCGCCGTCCCATCCTCACACTTTGCGCCACTTATGAACAGGTTCCCCCGCCTCCTTCCCCGTCAAGCCATGGCCTGTCTCGCAGTCCTGATGCTTTCCTTCCTTCGCTGCCAGGCTGCGGCCGCTGCCGATACCCGGGTGTTCGAGCTGCGGGTTTACACCTGCAACGAAGGCAAGCTGCCGGATCTGCTCACCCGTTTCCGTGAGCATACCTGCAAGCTGTTTGAAAAACACGGCATCGAAAACATTGGCTACTGGGTGCCGATGGACAAGGAAAACGGCTCGGAGACCACCTTGATCTATGTCATCGCGCACAAGAGCCGCGACGCCGCGAAAGCTTCGTGGGCTGCGTTTGGCAAGGATCCCAACTGGCAGGCAGTGGCCAAGGCAAGCGAGGCCAATGGCAAGATCCTGGCGAAGAAACCGGACTCCACCTACATGACCGCGACGGACTATTCGGCGGCGATCAAGGCCGGCGCGGGCAAGGAAGGCCGTGTGTTCGAGCTGCGCACTTACACCTGCAACGAGGGCAAGCTGCCGGCTCTGCAAAGCCGCTTCCGCGACCATACCTGCGCCTTGTTCGAGAAGCATGGCATGACCAACATCGGCTACTGGTCGCCCACCGATCCTGAAGGCGGTGCCGGCAAGAAGCTCATCTACATCCTCGCCCACGACAGCAAGGAGGCCGGCATGAAGTCGTTCGACGATTTCCGCGCCGATCCGGAATGGGTGAAGGCGAAGGCGGAGAGCGAGAAGGACGGTCCTCTGACGGTGAAGCCGGACGGCGTGAAGTCCGTGTACATGGCACCGACGGACTTCTCGCCCATCAAGTAGCTGGAGCACTGGTGGCTTCGCCTCTCATCTGCCTTTGGGCGTCGAAGGCTCATGGCTGCCATCGCAGAACGGCGGATTCGCCGTGCCTTTGCAGTCGCACAGCATCACCGTGCGGGCAGTCTCGAGCGTGAACTTTAGCGGGCCCTTGCCGGTCCCTGTGTGGCTGCCGTCACAGAGGGGCTGATGACAGCTTTGGGAGCAGGAGCACCACCAGTGGACACCGGCCGGAAGCTGGATGGTGCTGGGCATTGCTGAGCGGTCAGTTCAGCCCTGAAAGCCGGCGCACAAGGTTCGGTTCCAGCTCAAAGCGCCACACATTGGCCAAGCGGCCAAGCTTCGGTTTGTCCCCCGCTTCCAGAACGGCCGGAACGAACAGCACCGAGACCTGAAAACCCACGGACCCGTTGGAGCGGCGGGCGGGCTGGCACTGCACCACAAAGCCGCGCTTGGTCTGCCAGGGCGCGGCGCCGTCGGTCAGGCAGGCCGGCAGCGCATTGCTGCGCACGCGAAGCTGGAGCTCGGCGGCCAGCTCAAAAGGGTGCCGGGACCAAAAGATCAGGCCTGAGCTGGTGGCGGAAAGCAGTTCCACGATCCCTTGGGCGACACCACCTCCCGCCTTGCCAGGCTGGATATTGTCATCGTTGGAATGGCGTTTAGCGGCCATGGTGCCCCGGACGTTTTGCTTGTCTTGGCATCCGTCAACGACGGCGGACCCGCGCAAATCCTGCCCCGCCTTGCCAGCTCTGTCAACGAACACAACGGTCATTTGAAAGAGTACAGGCAGGGAAACTTTGCTGAAGATTATTTTAACTTTGTTGATTTTCCGGCTTTCTTCAGCTATTGCTCTGCATAGAATATTTGTAATTTCTCTAATACCTATGTTGCGGGAGTGGTCAAACCTCCGGCCACTTGGGTACTTCAGTCAGCCTTATGCATCGCCGGGATCGTCCACCAGCGCTCATGGGGCCTTCATCGGCCCATTGCAAAGGTCCGGGAACCGCCCGCCGACCAATGGCGGCAGCTTGACCCTGTAGCAAGCAAAGGGAGCATTGCCAGAGCCCTTGCATCCGTATCCGGCCTCGCCAGAGTGACCGCCCTTTTTCTTTCAAAACCGTGAGCCAGGCACATCCCATCGACGACATCCGCATCGAGCGCATCCGCTCGATCATCTCACCCACCGTGCTGATGGAGGAGTGGCCTCTGACCGAAACCGACGCCGCGTTTGTGGAGCAGTCGCGCAAGGTGGCGGAGAACATCATGCACGGCAAAGACGACCGCCTCTTGGTGGTCGTGGGCCCCTGCTCCATTCATGACCGCGAATCCGCGCTGGAATACGCCGGACGGCTGATCAAGGAGCGCGAGAAGCACGCCGCGGACCTCGACCTGGTGATGCGTGTGTATTTTGAGAAGCCGCGCACCACCGTGGGCTGGAAGGGTTTCATTAACGACCCGCACCTGGACGAAAGCTTCGACATCAACACCGGCCTCAAGGAGGGCCGCTGCCTGCTCATCGACATCCTGAAGATGGGCCTGCCCACGGGCACCGAGTTCCTGGATGTTATCACACCTCAGTACATTGCCGACGCAGTGGTGTGGGGCGCCATCGGAGCGCGCACGACGGAAAGCCAGGTGCACCGCCAGCTTTCCTCCGGACTGTCCATGCCGGTGGGCTTCAAGAACGGCACGGATGGCGGCGTGCAGATCGCGCTGGATGCCATCGAGGCGGCGCGTGGCCAGCATCATTTCCTCAGCGTGACCAAGGAAGGCGTGGCCGCGATCGTCACCACTCGTGGTAACGACACCTGCCACGTGATCCTGCGCGGCGGCAAGCACGCGCCGAACTACGACGCGGAATCCGTGGCAAACGTCATCACCCAGCTCAAGGCCAAGGGCCTGCCGCCGCATGTGATGGTGGATTGCAGCCATGGCAACAGCCTGAAGGACTACCGCCGCCAGCCGGCGGTGGTCGCCAGCCTGGCGGAGCAGATCGGCGGCGGCAACAAGGGCATCACCGGCATCATGATCGAGAGCCACCTTGAGGAAGGCCGCCAGGACACCAAGCCCGGCGTCCCGCTCAAGTACGGCCAGAGCATCACGGATGCCTGCATTGGCTGGGATGCCACCGTGACCGTGCTGGACCAGCTCGCCGAAGCCGTGCGCAAGCGCCGGGCAGCGTAAAACGCCCGCCCCATCATGGGCTTTAACATGTTCATCCAGACCTGCGGCAAGATCGCGCGGAATCCTGGGGCGCCCACCCTTCGGGGCTGGGTCCGGCATTCAGTCTGGCACCTGGCGCGGCGGTTCTCACCGCTGCCCATGAGCGTGCCGCTCACCGCGCAGTCGAGCCTCCGGCTGCACGAGCGCGGAGAGCTCAATGGCTGCGTGGCGCTCGCCTGGAGTCAGCGCCTGTACGATTACAACAACATGAGCTTCGTCCGCGAGCTCACGCGTCAGGGCTTCGTGAAGGTCTGCATGGATGTGGGCGCCAACATCGGGCCTTACACCTTGATACTCTCCGAGCGGCCGGATGTTCAGGTGTGTTGTTTTGAACCGCATCCGCGGACCTTTGCGGTGCTCCAGCGCATGATTGAAAGCAACGACCGCGGCAACGTGAAGGCCTTCAATCTTGCCCTTTCCGATGCGCCGGGCCGCCTGTGGTTTACCGACGAAGCTTGCAATCCGGGCAACCGCATTCTTCAGGAGAATGAGGCCGGCGACGCGATCACGGTGGAAGCCTTGACGGGCCGGGAGTTCTGCCGCCGCGAGAATGTCGTGCCCGACCTGCTCAAGATCGATACCGAAGGCCACGAGCCCGGGGTGCTGCGCGGCTTTGGTGACATCCTTGCGCATGTTAAAGTGCTGGTCCTGGAAGAGAACGCCCCGCCTGAGACGATTGCCGCCTGCCTCCCGCCCGCGACCTTCCTGGGACCGCTGTACGTGGATTTTGACGCACGTCGTCTCACCACCACCCGCACCTGGCATGAAGACGCCGTGTATGTGAACCGAAGCGCAGTTGCCGGGCTGGCGGGCCTGGGCTTTCATGTGGAGACCGTTTAACGCTTCAATCGCATGCCGAACGCCCCGCATCTTGCCTCCCTCATCGACACCATGGCCTCGCGCCGCCTGCTGGTGGTGGGCGATGTCATGCTCGACCATTTCGTGTGGGGCAATGTGCGGCGTATTTCACCGGAAGCGCCAGTGCCGGTGGTGGAGGTGGTGCGTGAAACCCTGTTCCCCGGTGGCGCGGCCAATGTGGCGCGCAACCTCTCCCCCTTCACCAAGCATAGCTTTATCATGGGCCGCGTGGGCCGCGATACGGAGGCTCAGAGGCTTTGCTCGCTACTCAATGATGAAGGGGTGAGCACGGACACGCTGCTGGTCAACGAATCGCTGCCCACCATTTGCAAGACCCGCATTGCGGCACGGCAGCAGCAGATTGTGCGTGTGGACCGCGAAGTCTTGAAGCCGCTGGAAGCCACCGAGCTCGCCGAAGTGGAGAAGCTCGTGCGCTCGAAGATTGCCGATCTGGATGCGATCATCATTGAGGACTACGGCAAGGGCTTTGTAACCCAGCCCCTGGTGGCGTTGCTGGTGCGGCTGGCCAGGGAGTTTGGCAAGCTGCTCACTGTGGATCCATCGCCTCGCAATCCTCTTGACTGGCAGGGCGTCTCCCTGGTGAAGCCGAACCGCCTGGAAGCCTTTGCCGCGGCGGGCATCGATGACCGGCACACGCCTGGTGACCCGAGGCAGGACCCGCAGCTCATGGAAGTGGGCAAACGCCTGCTGGCCAAATGGCAGGTGGAGCATGTGCTGGTGACCCTCGGTGAACAGGGCATGATGATCTTCAGCGCCAGCGCACCTGAAGCACCCCACCACATTCCTACGCGGGCTCGCGAAGTCTATGATGTCTCCGGTGCCGGCGACACGGCCATCGCCCTGCTCACGCTGGCTCTGGCTTCTGGAGCCGGCCTTACGGATGCGGCGGAAGTGGCCAACCACGCCAGCGGCATCGTCGTCGGCAAACTGGGCACCGCCACGCTCACGCCCAAGGAGCTGCGAGACGCTTTTTAGAACACGGCATGAACCTGCGCTCGCTAAAGACCCACTACCACCTCAAGAGGGCGGCGCTCTTGGCGCGGTGGCGGCGAAAGATCTGCGGCCCGCATGGCCGCGCGATCATCGCCGACACGTCGCAGGGCCGCTTTGCCTGCGATCCTGAGGACATGGGGGTGGGCTGGCATCTGTGCCGCTACGGTGCGTATGACGTCGAGAAAATCGGTGAACTGCGCAAGCTCATCACGCCTGAGTCGCGCATCCTTGTGGCGGGTACGCACATTGGGGCGCTGGCGGTGCCGCTGGCCCGTTCCGCGCGCGAGGTGGTCGCCTTTGAGGCGAACCCGGACACCTACCGCCTGTTCACCACCAACCTCACGCTCAACGGCATTAACAACTGCGAGGCGCACAACCTGGCCTTGGGCGCGCAGGCTGGAACGGCCCGGTTCCTGCAAAACCGCGTGAATTCCGGAGGCTCCAAGATCAAGCCGAAAACCCTGCTGAAGGGTTATGTTCACGATCATCCCGCCGAAGTGGATGTGCAGGTGGTGGCCTTGGACAGCTTTTTGCCCGATGTCCATTTTGACCTGATCCTGATGGATATCGAGGGCTCTGAATACGCCGCTCTGACCGGCATGCCGAAGGCCCTGGCCTCCGCTCCTCATCTGCTGGTGGAGTACCTGCCGCACCACCTCGATAACGTGGCCGGCGTGACGGATGAGGCTTTCGCCGCCCTACTGGAGCCCCACTTCACACGCGTGACCCTGCAAGGCACCGACCGCGCGGCGGGTCGCGGCGGATTTGGCACCTTTCTTCAAAAGCTTCGTGCGGACGGTGTGGAAGGCGACCTTCTCTTGAGCAAATAGCAACCCCCGTCGAGACTGCACCGCCACCCCTGTCTGACCACTCCTTGATGAGCACTTTTTCCGACCTCTTCCATCAGCAGCTAGCCGCGCATCAGAGCGCCGCTGAGCGCCTGCCTGAGCTGCTGCCCGTGCTGGAGAAGCTCTCGGCTGCGATCATTGACTGCCTGAAGGCCGGAAAAAAGGTTGTGTTCTTTGGCAATGGCGGCAGCGCCGCGGATGCGCAGCACCTGGCGGCGGAATTTGTGATCCGCTACCGCACCAACCGCCGCTCGCTGCCTTCGCTGGCGCTGACCACGGATACATCGATGCTCACGGCCTGTGGCAATGACTTCGGCTTTGAGACCGTGTTCGCCCGGCAGATCGAAGGTCTCGCCTGTCCAGGCGATGTCGCCATCGGCATCAGCACCTCCGGCAACAGCCCGAACGTCCTCGCCGGCCTGGAAGCCGCCAGGGAAAAGGGCTGCGTGACCGTCGCTTTCACCGCTGAATCCGGCGGCAAGGCCGCGGCGCTGGCCGATATCGCCATCAAGGCGCCCAGTCCGGTCACCGCCCATGCTCAGGAATGCCACATGATCATCGGGCACATCTTGTGTGAGATGGTGGATCAGGCCTTCACATAAAGCAGGCGCCTCCCCGCCTTTTCATGGCCTCTTTCAAACACTATCTGCGCAACGTGCTGTGCGCCTTCCCCGACGCGATGATCGAGGGCGTGAAGCAGGCCGGATGGCGTGGCGGCTACCTCGTGCTGTGTGTGTACATGCTGCGCCGCCTGCCTTTCCCGGTGCGGCTTTCGCCGGTGATCACGATCCGCACCCTGCAGGAGGCGGGCAACTACCTGGACAACTTCATTCAAGGCGAGCTGCGGCACCCGGAGGTGGAACTGCTGCTGGCGCAGATTGGTGGCCACGTACTGGAACTGGGTGTGAACGTGGGCATTACCGCACGCTGGTGGCTTTCACTGGGACCGGCCGTGAGCGTCACCGGCATCGACATGATCTCCGAGTCGCTGGACTACAGCCGCAAGCGCCTGGCCGAGGCGGGACTGGAAAACCGGGCCGGGTTCATCACCGGCGCGGTGGGTTCGGAGCCCCGCGAGATGGAGATCACTTTCGATGATCCTTTGGAAGGCACCAACAGCCTGGGAGCCGGCTCCGGTTCGCATCGGCGTTGGGTGAAGGTGGACACCGTGGACCAGTGGCTTTGCCGTGAGCGGCGGGCGGTGGCACTGCTCAAGATCGATATCGAAGGCCAGGGCGGCGAGGCCCTGCTCGGCGCGCAACAAACCTTGAAACGCACCCGCTGGGTGGTGGTGGAAACGCATTCCCAGAACGAGCTGGAAACCAGCGCCCGGACATTGACGGCGGCGGGATTCCTGCTCAGTGCGTTTCATGGCCGCACGATGTGGTGGCGCAAGGCGGATTAAAAACTGTGAGCCTCTCACGAAAAATCGCGATGTTGGGCGCTTCATTGCGCCTGGGTCGCACCTGGACGGACAAGGGAACGCTGCTGCGGCTGTTTGCCAAGCATGGTGGCCTGCTGCGCTACCAGGGCGACGGGGTGCGCATTTGCATTGGCACCACGCACTCCGGCGCACCACGACTGCATTTTCGCGACAGCGGCCCCGACGGCATCTTGATTGCGGAGCTGCTGGTGGAGGAGGACTACAAGGCCCTGCGCTCCTTGAACCTGAAGCCGGACGTGATCTTCGACATCGGTGCCAACATAGGCCTCGGGTCCTTCTTCATGAAGACGCTGTACCCCGAGGCGCGCGTGGTGGGTTTTGAACCGTCCAAAGCGGAAGGCGAGGTGCTGGCGCGCAACTACGCGGACTGGCCCGGCTGCGAGCTGATCCCCGTGGCGGTGGGAGATCAAGACGGCGTGAACATGCGTTTCGCCGTGCATCCGGACAAGACAGGGGGCCAGCATCTGGCAGGAGAGGGCGATGAAGCAGGCTGGAACTATGTCGAGGTGCCCATGCGGCGTATCGACGCCCTCATTGGCGAAGGCCGGCTGCCCGCGCCGAACTTGGTGAAGATCGATGTGGAAGGCGCGGAGACCGCAGTGCTCAAAGGGTTCGGGCGGTTCCTTGACGTGCCCGCCGCCTACATCATGGAAACGCATTCCGAGAGCCTGCACACGGAGTGCATGAACCTGTTGCAGGCCAGGGGCTACGCGGTGGCCAGCGATGTGCCGCGCGGGGCCGGGGCACGCATTCTTTGCATGGTGAAGGCGGGGCGTGCCGCTTCTGATTGACCGGTGATTCGCAGCTTACAATGGTTGGTCAGCTATCAGCTTCTGCGGCTGCTGGTGGGGTTTTTCCTCGGGGCCTTGGTCACGCGTACGATGGGGCCGGAGCGGTTCGGCGTGCTGTCCACGGCGGCGGCGGTGGGTGCCATCGCCTACTGCGTGGTGGAGCTGGGGATGCGGCAGCTTTTGCTGCGCGAACTGGGCCGGCGACCGCGCATCGCCTCGCTGGTGGCAGGCACGGTGTTCAAGCTCTGGCTGGGCCTCGGCTTCCTGGCCTGCGCCCTGACGGCGGGGTGGAATGCCTGGACCGGCTCGCTGCCCTGGCCGGTTTTCTGGGCCACGATGACACCGCTGCTGCTCACGTGCCTGACTCTTCACAACAACTGGGAGGATGCCAGCCACCGCGCCTTTGTTTCCTCCCGCAATGGCATGGCGGGCTATCTGGGCGCCGCGGTGATGCGTGTGGCCTGCCTGCTGTGGCTGCCCACCGTGGCGGCGATGGCCTGGACCTTCGCGGCGGAAAGCGCGATCACCGGCGTGCTGGGCATGTGGACCAGCGTGCGGCGCGGCCGCGGCTGGTGGCCCCGGGGCTGGAACACGCGCATTGCCCGGGCTTTTCTTTCCCGGGGCACGGTGCTGGTGCTGGGGCAGTTCGGCACGCTGCTGCTGCTGCGGGCGGACACCGTGATGATCGAGCGCATGCGCGGCAAGGCGGAGGCGGGGATCTACGGCGCGGCGGTGCGGCTGAGCGAGGTAGTGTACATGCTTGCGCCGTTGGTGCTCACCGTGCTGCTGCCACGGATCTCGATGCTGCTGAAAAAGCACGACGAGGCGCGTTTCCGCGAACTGGCGCGGCGTGGCAGCGAGCTGATGGTGGCGATGTCTGTGCTCTCGGCCCTGGGCCTTTCCCTGGCGGGGCCTTTCGCCGTCCGGCTGCTGTATGGCGACAAATTCGCAGCTTCGATCCCCGTGCTGATGGTGCACTGCCTTTCGGTGATCCCCTATTTTCAAGCCGAGTGGCGCTACGCGGTGATGGTCGCGAAAGACCGCGCCGGTGTCACCGCCTGGCTTTCCTGGCTGGCGGTGGCGGTGAATGTGGGGCTGAACCTGCTGTGGATCCCGGAGCATGGCGCCCTGGGCGCGGCCTGGGCCACGCTGATCAGCTATACTCTCTCCGGGGTTGTCGCCACCTGGTTGGTGAAGGACCTGCGCTGGTTCGCCCAGGCCCAGGCGCAGTCTTTTGCAGCGCCGCTGCGCTGGCTGTCGCATCCCAGACGGAGCTGGAATCAGCTTCGCGACCTCTTACGGCGCAACGCGGAGCCTGCCGCATGAAGACGGACTTCAAAAACATCGCGGTGATGCGTACCTGCGCGTTGGGCGATGCCGTGCAGTGCACGCCGTTGCTCCGGCAGATTCGCCAGGACGCTCCTGGGGCGAGGCTGACGTTTTTCACCAGCGCCAATGTCGCCGGCCTGTTTGCCGGCGCACCCTGGCTGGATGCCGTGGTATCGCTGGATCCCTCCTGGCTGGCCCTCCAGTCGGGCCGGCGCGGCCTGTGGCGGGCCTGGTGGGAGGTGGCCCGGCGCGGTCCGTTTGATGCGCTGGTGTCACTCGAGCCCACCTGGGTACGCAATCTTGGAAGCCTGCTGGTGCGTGCGCCCTTCAAGGCGGGCCTCTCATTCACCGACCGACGCAAGCCCTTCGAGCTTTTCACCGATCCACTGCGCATCACGGGTGAGCCTACACAGACCACGGTTCACGCTTCCCAGCAATACCTGAACCTGTGGCTGCAAATGACGGGCGGCAAGGATCGCAATTTCGGCTACGACATGCGCCACTTG
>FTCC01000027.1_pt1 | contig 17813 bp, 14 predicted proteins | sample 1639481 | NCBI WGS metagenome assembly FTCC01 (sample SAMEA3914864, study PRJEB12502) | metagenome | biome: forest; material: soil | place: USA | collected 2012-03-12 | depth 0.3 m | reverse complement strand
CTTTTTCAGCTTCATGGAGCCCACCATCACGCGCGGCTCCTGGCCGGGACCGCCTTCGGCGTAGCCGCGGATGGGCATGTTGGCAAGGATCTCGCGCACCCGGTTCTCTTCACCGGAGGCGCCGTCTTCCTTGAGGATGTGGGTGTCGGCCTTGCTGAAGGGATTGGGCTCGCTGGGCTTCACCACTTCAGGCGCCTTTTCATCGGGCAGGATGAGCTGGTAGCGAATCTTGTCCGAGCGTTCCGTGGAGTCATCGGGCGAGAGCTGGGCGCGCAGGCTGCCGGCGGAAAGGGCCAGCAGGGCGAGCAGGGAGGCGATGGTCCTGTTCATGATCGATGGGTAGGGCTGAAGGGATGGGAAAGGGGGCTGGCTCAGGCCTTCTTGGCTCCCGGAGCGAGCGGGGGTTCGGCCTTGAGGTTGATGACGGGAACTTCCATGGTGATTTCGGCGCGCACCTGGCGGCCGTTTTCACCACCGGCGATGCGGCAGCTCGTCACGCGGGAAAGCGGCAGGCGCCGTTCCAGCTCGCCCACCCAGTTGAGGGTCTTGGCATAGTCGTCCTCAAGCACGAGGGCGGCGCGCACGACCTTGGGAATGATGGTGGAGCCGCGGTTGTCGCGCAGCTCGAACTTCTGCGAGATCACCACGGTGTTGGAGTTGCGCAGGCTGGCGGTGACTGCCTCCTCAACCTCGGACTGGGTCTGGATGCGGTCGGCATACGGAGTCCAGGATTGCAGGAAACGGTTGAGCTCGCCGGTTTCGCCCTTGATTTTGATCAGGGCAAGGTTGGCGGTGTCGCGCTCGCCTTCAGCCCCGAGGGCGGCGGTCTCGGCGTTCTCGGCATCGGCGCGCTTGGCGGCGGCCTTGCCGTGCATGATCTGGCCGGCGTAGATGAGCGCGCCGACGATGATCAGCAGGAAGATGCAGGCGATTCGTTTTCCGTTCATGGGATGAAGTGGTGCGGGTGGGATTGGGGCTGGTCAGCGGTCCTGCCAGACGAGCATGGAGCGAAATTCCATCAGGTCGCCCTGCTTGGCCTGCTGGGGGGAGTGGCTGCGGTAGTGCAGGCGTTCGAGGGCTTTCTGGATCTTTTCGATCTCCGTGGCGCCGCCATTGACCAGGCGCAGCAGCATGGAGACCTGGGCGGGCATGTCGGCATTGCGCTCCAGCACGAGCTCGGTGATGTTGGTTTCCGGCGGCATGGCGCGGGCCACGGCGACGCTGATGGGCTGCATCACCCGGGTGCCTTCCACCCACTTGGCAATGCCTTCGGCGCGGTACTTGCCGGTCTCGATGGTGGACACTTCGCCCTTGAGCCGTGTCTTTGCCGCGTCGGCCTCCTCCTTGCGGGTGGTGGACTGCGCAAGATCGCGCTCGGCCTTGCGCAAGGCCGCCATGTCCATGACCATCGACAGGGCGGAGATCACCATCACCACATAGAAGATGACGGGCACGGCGCGCATCGAGGCGGGCAGCCTGCGCGACATGTCGGTGCGCGGCGTTTTGAAGTCGTGACAAAGGAACTGGCTCATAAGAGGGGGAGTGGGCGGTTAATGCATGCCGAGGAGGTTCCAGATCAGGTCGTCCTGGGTGAGGTCGCGGGCGCCCACACGGTCGAGCTGGTCCATGAGGTCCTTGCGGAAGCGGGCGTCCTGGCCGTCGCTGACGAAGAACACGGGGGTGCCTGGAGGCGCCTTGGCCACCAGGGGGCTGATGATTTGCAGGGCGGTCTCCACCCCTTCGGAACCCAGGCCGCTGCGGCAGCGCAGGTCGCGCCACTGCCCGTCCTGCTGGGCGAGGGCGGCGATGGAGCCTTCGCAGGCGGCGATGAGCACGAAGCTCGGCGGCACCTGGCCCTTGCCAGCGGCATAGATGCCGTTGATCGCGTACTCCAGCATGGCGAAGAGCCCGCAGCACACGCGGCCGGTCTTCAAGCCCACGCCGCGCAGCACATCCTCGGTGACCTTCACCATGGAGTCCTCACACGCCAGCAGCATGCTCGCGGTGGTGTCCTGGTGGTTGCACAAGGCATAGCGCTTGCCGCGGTCAAACTTGGGGCCCAGCACGTTGCGCGGGTTGGTGCGCAGCAGGTGGCTGGTGTTGTCGCCGCGCATCAGGCCGTTTTCCAGGCTGATGATGAAGCGGTTGTTCAGCGACACGGCGCACCAGCCGCCCTCGGTGAGGCCGCGCCATTCGTCGCCTCGTTGCGAGGCCACGTCGGCGAGATCGCCCTCCAGGGTGCCGGACTGGTCAAACTTGCCCCTCCGGTTGATGGAACGCCAGCTCACATGGGAGCGGCTGATGTTAAGGAGCAGGCTTCGACGTCCTTCGAAGCGCTTGCCCCAGGTCATCTCTGGATCGTCGGCGTCCGGGCGGAAGGCGGCGAAGGAGAGCACGCTTTTGATGTCATCCAGCAGCATATACGTTAGTGAGTTGTTCTTTGGACAGGTAGTCGTACACTTCGTGTTCGGTGAAACCGGTGGCGCGCGCCTTCGTTGGCTTCCAGCCGTCGGCCATCTTCATGTTCAGGCAGCGCTCAAAGCTCATCATCCCGCGGGTGAAGCCGGCCTCGAGCTCATGCTCCAGGTTCTTGAACTCGCCGCGGCGGATCATGCCGCACACCGAGTCATAGGGCAGGAGCATCTCATGAATGGCAAAGCGCTTGCCCTTCACTTCATCCATCAGCAGGCGCTGGCACAAAATAGCGCGGAACGAATCGGCGAAGGAAAGCATGGCGTTTTCCATGCGGTCGCTGGGAATCAGCTTCAGATAGCGCTGCACCGTCTGCGCGGCGGAGGAGGTGTGCAGCGTGGCCACCACCACGTGGCCGGTTTCAGCGGCCTGCAGGGCGATTTCAGCGGTTTCACCATCTCGAATTTCGCCCACGAGAATGACGTCCGGCGCCTGGCGCAGCGCGGCTCGCAGCGCCGTGGCGAACTCATGCTCATCAGTGCCCATCTCACGTTGCGACATGAGCGACGGCAGGCCGGTGGGGTAGATGAATTCGATGGGATCCTCGAAGGTGATCACGTGCTCCTGGCGGCGGCGGGCGCGCTCCTGGATCAGCGAGGCGATGGTGGTGGATTTGCCGGAGCCGGTGGCCCCGCACACCAGGAAGAGGCCGTTCTTGGCTTCCAGGAAGGCCTTGATGGCGGGCGGCGGCACGGCAATGCTGGCCACGTCGGGAATGTTTTCCGGCAGCAGACGCATCGTCCAGCGCGGCCTGCCGCGGGTGATCATGCGGTTCACACGGTAGCGGCGTGTGCCCATGGAGATGGCGTAGTCGATGCAGCCAGGAGAGACCTCAATGGGGCGCTCGGGCTGGTACACGAACGAGTCAAAGAACAGCTTGCCGTTGCGCTTGTAGGTGAGCTGCTCCCAAGGTGTGATATAAAAATCGCTTACCCCTGGATCCTTGGAAAGGTGCAGGATGCGGTAGCCAAGCTGGCTGCGTTCGTGAATGTCGTCCATGGGGCAGGGGAGGATGTGGGTTTAGTGGTTGGGCACCAGCGTCGCCTGGAGCTGGGCCTGGGCGGAGGCGCCTTCGAAGACAAGGAACTGGTTGCCCTGCACCACGCCGGCGCTGGGATCGAGGCTCACCCAGCTCAGCTGCAAGGTGTAGGACACCCCATTAATCGTGGTGGAGAACGGCGCCGGGTTGTTGAGCTGCACAATGTCCGCGCTGGCCAGGCGGTCGCTGCTGTTGGGCGTGCTGATCAGGCCCAGCGGCACGTCGATGGCGGCGGTCAGCGGCGGGTTGGTCAGCGTCAGGTTGATGTGCAGCGTCACGCTGCTGGCCTCGCTGTTGTTGAAGGTGGTGCCGTTGAGCATCACCAGCGTGCCGAGCGTAAAGGGCGTGCCGGCCTGCACGCCGGTGAAATTGTTTTTTGTGTAGGACAGTGTGTTCTGCACCCCGGCGTCGATGTACTGGCCGTTGCCAAGGTCCAGGCGCGTGTTGCCGTGGGCGAAGGTGGTGGTGGGATCGCCCGGCGTGACGGTGTCCACCAGGTTGGCGCCGCCCACGGGGTTGGTCCACGAGCCCGCGCCGGAGCCGTCGAACTCAGACACCAGCTGGTAGTAGCTCTGGGCGGTGGAGGGGCTGTTGGTCACGCTCGAGCTGCCGGCAACGTTTTGAGCCACCACCGTCATTCCCGAACTGACAGTGACGGGAGTGCTGTAGGCGGTCCACGTCCCCCCGTCGATCTGGTACATCAAGGTGGACTGGCCGGTCGGCGCGCCGTTCGAGCTGATGGTCACGGTCGAAGGAAAGGCCGAATAGGCAAAGGTGCCGCCGGCCGGCGTCATGAGCGGAGCCGGCAGAGGCACCGCCGGAGAGCCCGAGCCTGTGCCCGTTCCTGTTCCACCGCCGCTCCCAGTTCCTGTGCCCGTGCCGCTGCCCGTGCCAGAACCCGTTGCGGACGGCACGGAACTCGAAGGATTGAAACCTGCGTTCGTGGGGGTAAGCCCCACCAGGGCGGGGCTCACATAGTTGGCAGGCGAGGCTGCACTCGTGCTTCCCCACACCCAGCCATTGTTGTTGTTAAACTGCTTTTGCGAAACCTGGCGTGTGTCCTGCGGAAAGGCGGCCGAGGTCAGCGACGAGTCAAAATAAAACTCGTCCACTCCGCTGCTGGAAGTGCTTTGCAGCCGGAAGCGCTGCGAGGCAGTATCCCAGGCAGCCCTGTATTGCTGTCCCGTGGGCAGGGTGCCCGATCCCATTTTGGCTGTCAGGCGCACATCGATGAAGCGGCCGGTGGAGACACCCGCCTGCCGGGTCGCTTCGCTGGACGGGCGCGCCCTCTTCAGGTGGTCCAGCACGGCCTGCTCGCTGGTGACCCCGCTCAGGGAGCCGCCGTCTCCTACATAGAGGGCCACCATCTGATTGAGGAGGGTCACATCCGCCTGCAGCTTCGTGTCCCGCACGTTCTGGCGAAGGTTGGAGCTCATCACATTGACTGCGATGGCGGCAATGGCCGCGATGATGGCGATGGTGACCATGATCTCGAGCAAGGTAAAGCCACGGGCAGCCCGACGTTGAGGGCGGGGAGTGGCGTGGGGAGCTGGAGAGTAAAGAGTCATGCCGATCACGAGGTTGATCACGGGAGGCCGGGAAGAGTCAGCAGCATATATGGCATAATATCACGCATTGTAAATATTGAAATTCTAATAGATGCGAAAAATAGTACAAAGTGGAGTTGGGACTGTCAGCTAGTATGAAAAATTCGCTTTTCTCACAAATATGTTGTGAAGAGCTATAATTTTCATAAAATATGGCAATTATATTTCTGCAACCAGCCCATCCCGCATGAAACGCTCCCTCCTCTCCCTCATCCCGCTGCTCGGCGTCCTTGGCTATGCGCCGCCGCACATCCACGCCGCATCGGGCATTGGAGGCCAGGCAGGCTTTCTCTCCCGCAGCATGGCCCCAGAATACGAGCAGGCCGCCCGAGCTCTGCGCGAAGCCCCGCCGCAGCAGTACGACTTCGCGAAATCCAATCTCGGCGACGTCCTGCGCTTCCTGGCTACGGATGCAAAAATCTCCTTCATTTCGCTGCCAGACACGGCCCCCGAGTCCAACCTGGCCATCACCTTTTCCATTTATGGCAGCCCCTTCCAGGTGCTTGAGACCTTGTGCAAGGCCAACGCCCTTTCGCTAATTCCGGACAACGGCATGTGGTACATCCGTCCCGCCGACGACCGGGAGCTGATCGGTCACGCCTACCAGGTCAAGAACAACGCCATGGAGCTGGTGCAAAAGGAATCCAGCGGGTCCTCATCCTCTTCCTCATCCTCTGCATCTTCCTCTTCGTCGGGTGGAGGCGGCAGCCAGCAAGGCAGCATCCTGGGCGCCTCGGTGGATCTGCAGGGAGCTGTGGAAACCTTCAAGGTGCACCGCAGCGAGATGATCAACGACATCCGTTCGATTCTGGACCTGCCCCAGGAAAAGCAGAATGCCGACGGCAGCTTTTCGGTCATGACCCAGACGGGCAGCTCGGGCCAGGAAAGGAACGGCAACATCTCGGAAACCAACTCCAATGACATGAGCGCCGCACACCGGCCGAAGGTCATCTGGAAATCCGACAGCAACACCCTTTATGTGGTGGCCACCCGCCTCCAGCACATGTGGGTGGAGGGCTATCTGGCGGTGGCGGACAAGGAGCAGCCGCTCATCGCCATTGAGGTGAAGTTTGTGGAATCCAGCAACGATCCCAGCAAGGAATTTGGCATCGACTGGAGCGGCACCCTGGGCCAGACGGGCACCTTCCGGCAGGTGACCGGCACGAGCAGCGGAACCTCGGGCACGAGCGTCACCACCAGCATGGTTCCCAATACCGATGGCGGCTTCCGCCTGGACGCGGCCGACATGATCAAGCCAGGCGTGAATGTGGGCAATCTCGCCAACAGCCTTTCCAGCTCCGCGCTCACCTCCGCCGTGCTCACCTCCCAGGATCTCAGCCTGAAGCTGCGCGCCCTGCTGAACAATTCCGACACCAAGACCACCTCCTATCCGCGCATGGTCACCCTCAACAACCGTGAAGTGGTGATCCGCAGCGTGGTGAACACGCCCATCCTCTCCGGCTCCACCAGCATTGGCGGTGGCGGCAGCGGCGCGGCCACCTCCCAGTCCATCACCTATCTGCCCATTGGCACGGTGCTCAACATCCTGCCCAAGAAGATGGACGGCGACAAGGTGCTGCTCAACATGGCCATCACGGTCTCGAATATTATCTCCCAGTCCCTCATCGCCGGCAACAACTACCCCGTGGCCACCTCACGCGTTTACAGCGCACCGGTGGAAGTCAACGATGGCTACACCGTCGCCGTGGGCGGCATGGATGAAGCCACCGAGCAGCGCACCTCCACAGGCATTCCCGTTCTGAGCAAGATTCCTGGGATCAGCTGGCTCTTCAGGTCCAGCAACCATACCAAGGATCACAAGAACCTGATGCTCTTCATTACCCCCAGCCTCGTCGATGCCAAGGGCGGCGGCATCACGGAGGAGCCCATTTCTGTTGTGCCGCACCGCCCGGACAGGCTGCTGCCGCAGAAGCCGCAGCTCACCGCCACCGGCACGCTGGCGGGCGGCCCGGATGCTGTCCCTGGCGCCGTGGCCTATCTTGCACGTGAGTGCGACAAGATCCAGGCCACCATCAATGAAGGCCGCGAATCCGACCAGGAATCACGCAAGATCACCGAGATGAAGCTCGCCCTCAACCGCCTTGAAAAACAGGTCGAAGCCTTCTCCACCCAGTTCCCGGCCAAGTCGGCCATGCTGCTCAAGGCCACCACCGACATCGGCGTGCTGCACGACCGCGTGGCAGTGATGAAGAAGAACCTGCTCAAAAAGAGCTTCTAACAGCACAGTGTCCAGCCCCGGGGCGTTGAGCCTTCCCGCCGATAGAACCTCGCGCGGGAGGGAGTACTCAACGCCTTCGGTTTTTCTGGACCCTCATGAGACTTCTTCCGCTTTCCCTCTCCCTTGCGTTGGCCGCCAGCGCTCTGGCTGAACCGCCCGCACAGCCTGCTCCCGCACCCAAAAAGGAGGAGCCGCTCACTCCTGGTGGCAAGTATCGCGCTCATTCCATGGACCGGCCCCGGCCGCGCGTGATCACCCCGCCAGGCATGGGCACCCAGGCAGAGTCCGGAGCCGTGCCTTCCGATGCGATCGTGCTCTTCGATGGCAAGGACCTTTCCAAATGGAAGCGCGATCCCTCAAAGAACGATCCCGCCAAGGCTCCTGACGATGAAGCCAGATGGAAGGTGGAGAGCGGTTACTTCGAAATCGTGCCCCTCAGCGGCTCCATCCGCACCCGCGACAAGTTCAAGGGCGACATCCAGGTGCACATTGAGTGGGCCACGCCCGCCGAGGTGAAAGGCAACAGCCAGGGGCGTGGCAACAGCGGCGTGTTCATCGGCGGCTTCCCCGAGCTCCAGGTGCTCGACTCCTTCGAAAATGACACCTATCCCGACGGCCAGGCCGGCGGCCTCTATGGTTTCTACCCACCCATGGTCAACGCCTCCCGCAAGCCTGGTGAATGGCAGACGTACGACATCATCGCCGAGCGCGAACGCAAGGATGAACAGGGCAAGGTGGTGAAGAAGGCCCGCCTCAGCGTGCTGCACAATGGCATCGTCGTGCAATGGGGCCGCGAATTCGATTCCTCAGTGCAGGAAGGCGACCTCGGCCTGCAGGATCACCACAATCCTGGCCGCTACCGCAACCTCTGGATCCGCCCGCTGAACATTGACAACTTCGATGACGAAGGCACGCCGCCTCCCGCGAAAGCGGCCGCGCCGGTGAAGAAGTAGCGCCGTGGCGGGTTCGTGTCGGAGTGCGGAGTGCGAAGTGATGTTGATGGCCGCCTCTTCAGGCCAGCGGCCTGGGACAAGCCAGCCCAGGGCACAGCGAGCTTTGCGAGCGACGCCCTGGGTTTTAATGACGGAACTGGGCAGCGAACCGCACGTTGATGAGGCCGTTACATTTGTAGAGCGTCATCCAAAAGCCCTGCCGAAGGCTCCCTGGCAATGTTTTGTGACGGCGCTTCTGGCTCGTCTGTGACCAGGCTATGTTCTGGGTTCGCGCCCTCATTTCGCGATATTAACCCAGGGCGTCGCTCGCAAAGCTTGCTATGCCCTGGGCTGGCTTGTCTCAGGCCGTTGGCCTGGAGAAATGGCCTGCAGCTTGTCGATGGATTGAAGGTCTTCCGCGAATTCCTCCAGATCATGGTGCAGCGGAATACTGCGCCGGGCCAGCTCTCTCATCAGCTCGGTCTGCGACACGCCAGCGATTTCGGCCGCTTGTCCAAGCGTAATTTCACCGGCAGCAAAGGCGCCAGTGGCGAAATGCAGTCTTGCCCGGGCAGGTGGCATGGTTTGCTCCAAGGCATGAGGCAGTGGCACGGTGATAGTCACGAGGTCAAGCCTGCCACATCCGGGGCCAATCGCAACCGGCCTTCAAGATTCTGCCGATACCTCGCACGAATGTCGTTTGCACAGGCCGGGAATCTTGATGGATTGACCGGCCTGCGCCCGTTGTCTCCCCCCTCTTGCTGCCGTCCCTTCATTCCATGCTTAAAACCTTCCTCGCCCTCATTCTCTCCAGTGCTGCGGCCGCCCTGGCCGCCGAGCCCCAGGAGTTTACCCTCAAGACGCTCACCGCGCAGATGAAGTTCGACACGCCCGAGCTGCAGGTGGAGCCGGGCGCGAAGGTGACGGTGCATTTCGAAAACGGTGACGACCTGCCCCACAACATCTGCTTCTGCGACAAGGGCACCGATGTCGTCGCCCTGGCCATGAAGGAAATGGAAAAGCCGGAGGAGGCGCTGAAGCGCAACTGGCTGCCGGATGACAAGCGGGTGTTTGCCCACAGCCGCCTGCTTAACCCGCGTGAGAAGGATACGATCACTTTCACCGCGCCCGACAAGCCCGGCCAGTATCCGTATGTGTGCACCTTCCCCGGTCACGCGATGACGATGCAGGGCGTGCTACGTGTGTTCCCTCTGGGCGAGGGGCTGAAGGATTTGAAGTTCGCCCTCTACCTCGGCGACTGGAAGCATCTGCCCGATTTTAACAAGCTGACGCCTCATCGCGAAGGCCCTGTGCCGGACAACAAGGTCCAGATCAAGCTCGACGACTACAAGAACCAGTTCGGCCTCGTCTTTACCGGCAGGCTGGAAGCGCCGAGGGATGGCAATTACACCTTCGCCATCACCTCCGACGATGGCAGCCGCGTGCTGGTCGATGGCAAGGAAGTCGTCGAATACGACGGCATCCATCCCGCCGGCGACATCAAGTCCAAGTCTGTGAAGCTGAAGAAAGGTCCGCACGACTACCGGCTGGAATACTTCCAGGCCGCGGGGCAGATGGAGCTGTTCGCCGCGTGGAAGGGGCCGGACTTTGACATCACGCCACTCTCCACCTGGCTGCCCGCCAACTGGAAGGGCGTCGGCAAAAAGAAGAAGGAAGCCGACACCACGGGCATGCCGCTGGTCGTGACCAATGAAGCGCTGGTGTACCGCAATTTCGTCACCGGCGCGGGCAACCGCGGCATTGCCGTAGGCTATCCCGGCGGTTTCAACCTGGCCTGGAATGCCGAGACGATGAACCTCGCCATTCTTTGGCGCGGCGCCTTCATCGACGCGGCCCGGCACTGGATCGGCCGAGGCGGTGGTGCCCAGCCGCCGCTGGGCTATGACGTTCTCCGCCCCATCAGCGAAGCCTCGCTGCCCTTCGCCATCTTTAGCACGCCATCTGCGGACTGGCCGAAGGTGGATCCCAAGACGCGCGCCGACGGCTATCAATTCAAGGGCTACCGCCTGGATGCGAAGCGCCAGCCCACCTTCAACTACGAATGGAACGGCCTGCGGGTCTCTGACCGCTTCGATACCGAAGGCAGCGGCCTCACCGCCGAGGGCAAGCTCATCCGCACCCTCACCATCCAAGGCCGCACCCCGGAGAACACCTGGTTCCGTGCCGCCTTTGGCGACAAGATCGAAGCTGCAAAAGATGGCAGCTTCATTGTCGAGGCCGGCAAGCTCAACATGGGCGGCCACGAGTTCGACAACCGCATGAAGGTCACCGCCCCCGGTGCCATCGTTGCCGGCAAGAACCTGGTGCTTCCCGCCAAGGAAGGCACGTTGAAGGTGACGTATCAGTGGCTGAAGTAAGCTGCGCAGCCCCTACTTTTTTCCCTTTCCATGAAGCTCTTTTTTGCCTGCTTGTTCCTTGTTAGTCTCACGGCCGCCGTCTTTGCCGCTGATGCGCCGAAGGAGTCCGACTACTACAAGATTACCACCTTCACCACGCCGCAGACCACGGCCATGGAGGTGGGCTCCATCGAGCTGCTGCCGGGCAACAAGCTCGCGCGGGGCCCCCGCCGTGGCGAGATCTGGATCGTGTCGCATGCGGATGATCCCGATCCTTCCAAGGTGGAGTACAAGCTCTTCGCCAGCGGCCTGCACGAGGTGCTGGGCCTGGCGCAGAAGGATGGCTGGATCTATGCCACGATCCGCTACGAGGTGGTGCGCATGAAGGACGAGGATGGCGATGGCCGCGCGGATGTCTTTGAGACGGTGTGTGACAAGTGGGGCGTCTCCGGCGACTACCATGAGTACGCCATCGGCTCGCGCTTTGACAAGAACGGCGACATCTGGATCTGCCTGTGCCTGACAGGTTCGTTCAGCAGCCAGATCGATTTTCGCGGCTGGTGCGTGCGCGTGAAGCCCGACGGTTTCTTCCTGCCCACCTGCTCTGGCATCCGCTCGCCCGGCGGCGTGGGTTTTGATGCAAACGGCGATGCGTATTACACTGACAACCAGGGCCCATGGCATGGTGCCTGCACGTTGCAGCACCTGATCCCCGGCACCTTCCAGGGCCATCCCGGCGGCAACATCTGGTATGACAAGGCGCCGAACATGGGGCCGCGCCCTGTGGACCCAATCCCCGAGGCCTTTCAGGGCGACCGCAAGCGCGGCACCAAGGATGACCACGTGGACCCCGACCGCTTGCAGGCCGAGCGCGCGCGCATCAAGGAGCTCGTGCCGCCGGTCGTGTACATGGTGCATGGCAAGATCGGCAACTCTTCCAGCTTCATTGTCTGCGATACCACCGGCGGCAAGTTCGGTCCGTTTGAGAAGCAGCTCTTCATCGCGGACCAGAGCCACAGCAATGTCAGCCGTGTGTACATGGAGGATGTCAACGGCATCCGCCAGGGCGTGGTGTTTCCCTTCCGCCTCGGCTTTGCCAGCGGCCTCATTGGCGGCCGCATGAATGACAAGGGCCAGCTCTTTGCCGGCGGCAGCGACCGCGGCTGGGGCGCGCGCGGCGGCCATCCCTACAGCTTCGAGCGCCTGGAGTGGACGGGCAAGGTGCCGTTCGAAGTGCATGAGATGCACGCCAAGCCCGACGGCTTCGAGCTTACCTTCACTCATGCGGTGGATGCGAAGACCGCTGGCGATGTGGCCAGCTACAAGGCCCGCGAGTTCATCTATGCCTACCGCGAAGAATACGGCGGCCCGGAGGTGGACGACTTCATTCCCAAAATCACCAGCGCCGTGGTCGCTCCCGATCACAAGTCCGTGCGGCTGACCTTTGACAAGTTGACCCAGGGTAACATCCATGAGGTGCACTTCGACGGCGTGCGCGATGCAGACGGACAGCCGCTGCTGCATAATATAGCGTATTACACACTGAACGAGATTCCGAAGAAGTAGGGTGGCAGCGCAAGCGCCTGCTGGGCGATTCAGTCCATTGATCCTTGATCATTGTCTTTGAACAACACCGTGTCGGTCGTAAACAGTCCAGTGTTCAAAGTGGCCTCCGGTTTCAAGGTGAACGTGGCCGCTCTGGGGAAGCAGGCCCTTGTAAGAAGGCTCGTCCAGCCACCAGTCCCCCCAAAACCACAGCACCGCTGCGCAGGCGAAGGCTGCGGCGGCACCGGCCAGAAGACCGGTGATCCGCCTGGCAGGGAGCGGGCGTGGGTAGTCCGGAGTCGCGCCGGCGGCCACCATTCGGTCCCATAGGTTGGGGTGGGTGTGGGTGACGGCCATCACGGCCGGAATCAAATTCGCTTCGTAAAGGCGTTCCAGCGCCCGTGCGTAGGTTCCAGCCGCAGTCTCGTCCGCAGTTGCGGCAGCATCCGCTGCCGTTTCCGCGCGGCGATGAAACCGCATCCACAAACGACGAAGCACTATCATTGAGAACATGAGCGCGTAGCTCGCAATGATCCCCCAGGTATTTAGGACTGGCAGGAACAAGGGGGTGAGGCCGGGCAGGAGCAGGCCCAGAAGCCTCTTTTGGCGCACGGGGGCGGCTCGTTCAAATGCGCCAGCTCGTGGGCGATCACGCTCTCCAGCTCTTCTTCGGTGAGCAGGTCCAAGGCACCGGTGGTGACGGCCAGCTCGTGAGTCCAGACAATGGCCGCGGCGTTGACGACCGGCACCCGCAGCTCATAGGCCCTGTGGCAGGGGATGAGCATGCGGTGGCTGACTTTTTCCACCAGCGCCCGCACGCGCTCTGGAGCAGGCCGCACCCACCCCAGGCCTCGGCACACCCAGACGCAGAGGCCTTTGCACCAAGCTGCTCCCACCAGAAGCCCGCCACCGACCACGGCCAGCACTGTGCTATCGACCTTGTGCCCGGCAGTCCAGACAAACTCAACCAATAGGAAGGGAGCCATTGAAAACATCATCAGACGCAGAAGAAGGCTGCGCAGGCCTGGATGCTTTAGTTGGGGCGGCAGTTTCAGCCCGGCAAATGCTAGCCTGGCTCCGGCCCGGCCGCCCAGGAGGCCCGCAAGCAAGGCCGCCAAGGTGAGCCCCTTGTCCCAGTCCATCCTGATTCCCATCCAGGCCGCCGCGACAGAGGCCGTCCAGCTCACGCTGGCGACGACCGCAATCCGAAGCGGGAAAAACAGGCGTGCCAGTTCTGTCCAATGCGTGCCTTGTACCAGCCGTCTCAACGGCAGAGACGCGAGCCAGAGCACTGTCGCGCACACCGCAAAGCAAGTGGCCATGATCATCCCCAGGCTCTGGGTCAACGGGAGCCAGTCCATGTCAGGAAGCACGTCGGGATCATCAGGCATCGTGCTGGTATAGGGTTTGCGGTCCCTGGATGCAAATTGAAGTAGAAAGCGCTGATGGGACAATGGGCGGTTATGCTTCTGGGCAGAGATCGAATGCTCCATATGAACAATGGCCCGCCTGCCTGCCTTGTCAGCTTTCCAACCCCAGCTCCATATTTGCTGCCATTCTTCGGCTGGCCCCAGCGTTCATGGGTGTTGCCACACGCGCCCGTCCTTCCTGTCAACGCGACCATGAACCGAGCCACCCTTTTCATTGCTCTCGCAGTTACGCTGCACTGGGGCTGCACCTCCGCCGCATCAGCCCCGCCATCCATTCCTTTGTGGCCGGACAAACCGCCGCGATTTCTTGAGAACGCGCCGCCGGAAACGGTGGATGACCATGGTTCGGTGCACAACGTCACCGTGCCTTCCATGGTGGTGTATCCCGCTCCGGTGGAAAAGCGCAATGGATATGCGGTTATCATCTGCTGCGGCGGTGGTTACGGCGCGCTGGGCTGGAAGAATGGCGTGGAGGATGCCGTGCCGGTGTTTCATTCGCTGGGCGTCACCGTCATCGGCCTGAAGTACCGCCTGCGACCGCCGCACAAGCTGGACAATGCGGGCATTCAGGCGCTGACCCTGCTGGATGCGAAACGGGCGGTGCGCGTGGTGCGTCATCGGGCAGCGGAGTGGGGTGTAGATCCGCACAAGATTGGCGTGGCAGGCTACTCCGCAGGTGCGAACCTGACGATGAACCTGGCGGCGAACTTTGACCGCGGCGACGCGGCTGCCGCCGATCCCGTGGAGCGCGAGAGCAGCCGGCCGGATTTCGCCGTGGGCTGCTCCACCTGGCATTGGCGGAAGAAGGAGTCGCCCTTCGTCTTTCATCCGGACACGCCGCCGGTCTTCCTGGTCCACGCCACCAACGACGGCATCAAAGGCGGCGCGCCCATCGAGATGCCGCGTGCGATCAAGGCGGACCTGGAGAAGCTCAGTGTGCCGGTGAAGATGCTGGAGTTTGACGAAGGCGCGCACGGCGTGGGCAACCTCATCCCGCAGCGCGTGCAGCGCGGCTTTCCTGCCACGAAATGGCCGGAGCTGCTGCTGGCGTGGCTCAACACGCTGCCACCCGCTCCTCAATCCACGCCTGGTCCGCCGCATTGAGAGCGGGCTCAAGGTTGCGCCGGTAGTCGAGCTTCCAGTAGCGGCCGGAGACATGCACTTCATCCACCAGGCTCTGCACGTCCAGTGGCACGTCGGGGTCAGAGTGCCGCAAGGGAATACGAATGACCGGCAGGCGTTCCCGCAAAGCACAAATATAGATTTCCCTCCGCTGGGGCAGGGCTGAACGGATCGTACAGACCGTGTAGTGCTCCCCCACATGGCCGTAGCGGTTCTGGTAGGCAGTGGGTTCGATGTCAATCAACCGGCGGCCGCCGCGCAGCAGGTCCACCTCCACCACGTTGACGCCCGCCGCGATATAGTCATTTCGCTTGGCGAGGAAGGCCGCTCGGCCGGACTCGCGGTCGGTCGGGCTGATGACTTCGATCACGGTCACCAGCTGCCCGTCGTCATGGCGCACCTCCACCCAGCGTTCGGGTGGCGTTTCCACCGTGATGATGTCGGGCTTCGCCACGGCTGCTTTCAGTTCTTCGTCGCCAGCCGGCATCCAGACCGGAGGCAGGCCGCGCTTCCATTCTTCGTCCAAAACGGCAATGTCGGGATAGTAACCCGGGCTGCTGCCTCCGGTGACAATGACCTGCTCTTCGGCAAGGGCAGAGTAGTTCTCCGGCAACTCCTGGCCCAGGGCCCTGCGGATCAGGCCGATCAAGGTGTGATGCGCATCGTGCCACCGTTGTTCCATAAACGGATTCATGCCGGGGAACGGGTTGGTCTTCTGCATGGGAGCATCTATCGCATTTCGCACCCCACCGCGCAACACGGCTGAAAGTTGCTTGCCGTTGCCGCCTTTCCCTTCATCGTCACCCTTTGTCCGCCCCACCATGAGCACCCCGTCCTTTTCCCGTCGCGACACCTTCAAATGGCTCACTGGCACTGTGGCCGCAGGAACGGTGGGCGGTGCGGCCATGGCCAACCCGAAGGCAGAGACGGAAGTAGCACCCGCGGCCTGGCCGGTGCGCAGCCCGATCCATGACCCGAATTTCATGGGTGCGGCGCCGGTGTTCCCCTGGCAGAAGCTCATGACTGAGCCGGAGCTGGCCACGACGAAGGCGCTGGCGGATCTGATCCTGCCCAAGGATGAGCACGGCCCGGCGGCGAGCGAGGTGGGCACGCACGACTTTATCAATGAATGGATCAGTGCCCCGTATGACAAAAACGTGGCGGATGCCGAGGTGATCCGCGGTGGCCTGGGCTGGCTGAACACGGAGAGCTTCAAGCGCTTCGGCAGCCGCTTCGAGGAACTGGATGCTGGCAAGCAGGTGCAGATCGTGGATGACATCTGCCATGCGGACAAGGCGAAGCCGGAGCTGAAGACCGGCGCAGCTTTCTTCAAGGAGTTCCGCAAGCTCGCCCTGGATGGCTACTACACCCACAGCGCCACCTGGAAGCAGCTCGGCTACGTGGGCAACATCAGCGTCGGCGGCCCCTTCCCGGGCGTGCCGGAGGCGATCATCAAGCAGCTCGGCCTTGAGGACGTGGCTTGAGCTTCGACACCATTTTGCTGATGGATGCGGCCTCGGCGCACCGTCATAGCTTTTCCCGTTCCTCCCTTTTTCTACATGACAGCCGTCTCCCGCCCCGCCGCCCGTGGTTACATCGCCGCCCTCCTTGCCGCCTTTCTGGGCTGGTTGTTCGATGGATTCGAGATGGGGCTGTTCCCGCTGATCGGCAAGCCGATGCTGACGGACTTGAAGGAATCGATGGACTGGTTTCCGGTCATCATCGCCACCTTCCTCGTCGGTGCGGCCACGGGCGGGGTGCTGTTCGGCTGGCTGGGCGACAAGCTGGGCCGCGTGAAGGCCATGGCGCTGGCGATCTTCACCTTCGCGATCTTCAGCGGCCTGTGCGGCCTGGTGCAAAATGCCACGCACTTCACGCTGCTGCGTTTTGTCGCCTCGCTGGGCATGGGCGGCGAATGGTCGCTGGGCGTGGCGCTGGTGAATGAGCTGTGGGCGGGCCGCAACCGCGCCTGGATCGCCGGCATGATTGGTGCCGCCTCCAACGTGGGCTTTCTGCTTACCGGCATCCTGAGCATGTACCTGAAGGCTCATCCTGAAACCTTGATCCAGGCCCTGGCCAGCTTCAACCTGCCGCCAAAGTGGATCGGCATGGATGCCTGGCGCATCATTGCGATCAGCGGCGCGCTGCCGGCCTTGATCAATTTCTTCATCCTTTTCGCCGTGCCGGAATCCCACAAGTGGGAGGAGGAGAAGGCGGCGGGCAAGACCTCGCACTGGGCCACGGGCGACCTGCTGGGCGTGCTGGTGGCAGGGCTGGCTGCCATGGCCATCATCTATGTCTGGTCGCCGTTGTGGCGGGCCGGTCTCGTGCCGGAGCTCTTGTTGAAAGCCGGTGTCGTGATCCCCGCCATTGTGACGTTCGTGGGCCTGCCGGTGGCGATGCTGGGTTACCTGCATCCGGTGCGCCGCTACATGGGCCGCTCCGCCGCTGCCCAGCCGGGCGATGCCGGTGAGCACAAGGGAGTGATGGGCAAGCTGGTGCTTGGGGCGATCCTGGCGGGCGTGGCCCTGCTGGGTACCTGGGGTTCCGCGCAGCAGGCGGCGAAGTGGGCCACCGAACTGCTGCCGAAAGACAACAAGTTCCCGATCATGGACCATGTGGTGATCACCACCGCGCTGGGTGCCATCATCGTCTCGCTGCTCACCCCATTGGTGGCGGACAAGCTGGGCCGCCGGATCACTTACACCTTGCTTTGCATCCTCAGTTTTGGCGCTGCTTACGCCTTCTTCAAGACCAACACGCCCTTCGCTTCGGTGGGCAGCATGCTGCCGCCGTGGTTCTACCTCAGCGCCTTCCTGCTTGGCGGCCTGACGGCTTCGTTCTATGGCTTCTTCCCGCTGTACTTCCCCGAGCTTTTCCCCACCAGCGTGCGTGCCACCGCCCAGGGCTTTTGCTTCAACTTTGGCCGTGTTGTGGCCGCCGTGGGCGCACTGCAGTTTGCCAACCTGGTGAGGGTTTTTGGTGGTACCATTGGCGACAGCGCCACCGAAGCCAAGGCCTACATGGCGCTGTGCTGCGTGTACTTCATCGGCATGGTGCTGGTGTGGTT
>FTCC01000275.1_pt1 | contig 18248 bp, 12 predicted proteins | sample 1639481 | NCBI WGS metagenome assembly FTCC01 (sample SAMEA3914864, study PRJEB12502) | metagenome | biome: forest; material: soil | place: USA | collected 2012-03-12 | depth 0.3 m | reverse complement strand
GGGTAGCGGGCTTCGATGTTTTCCCACGGGTTGTTGGCCATCTGCTTGAGGCCGAGGGAGACACGCTCCTTCTCGCGGTTGACTTCCAGGATCTGGACGTCGAGCTGCTGACCGATCGCGACCATTTCGGAAGGATGGTTGAGGCGGCCCCAGGACATGTCCGTGATGTGAAGCAGGCCGTCCATGCCGTTGAGGTCCACGAACACGCCGAAGTCGGTGATATTCTTGACCACGCCCTTGACTTTGTCCCCAGGCTTGACGCCTTCGAGGAACTTCTGGCGCTGCTCGGCGCGCTCGGCTTCGATGACCTCGCGGCGGCTGAGCACCACGTTCTTGCGGTCGTCGTTGATCTTGACGATCTTGAATTCGTAAACCTTGCCGACGTACTCGGAAAGATCCTTCGGCGGGATGATGTCGATCTGCGAGCCGGGCAGGAAGGCTTCGACGCCGACATTGACCATGAGGCCGCCTTTGACGACGCTCTTGACCTTGCCGCGGACGAGACCGCCTTCGTGGAAGACCTTGGCGATCTTTTCCCAGTTCTGCTTGTGGGCGGCCTTCTCCTTGGAGAGAACGACCATGCCTTCATCATTTTCCAGGCGCTCAAGAAGCACTTCGACTTCGTCGCCGACCTGGATGTCTTCGTCTTCGAACTCGGACGAAGGGATGGCACCTTCAGACTTGTAGCCGATGTCGACCAGGATCACCTGGGGTTTGATTTCGAGGATGCGACCCTTGACGATGGATCCCTCATGGAGAGAGCGGAAGGAAGCCGCGATCATCTCCGACAGTGTTTGTGCACTCATTTAACGAATTGTCTTGGTTCGAGCATTCTGGTCTAGGACGCATGGCGCGCCTCTGCTCGTGAGACTCGTTGCGTGCTCCATTCAAACCGGTCTTCGGAGCAGTTACAGGGACCGGAAGGGCCGGGAGTATCGGGGAGACCGCCGATTTGGCAAGGTGAAGTTACGCTCTTGTACGGTGCGCCGGACTGGTGAATTCGTGAGCGGAATCGCGCGTGATCGTGAATGTTGCAAATGCTATGCAACTTTCGCCGTAGCTGCTTTCATCCATGTGCCTTGTCTTTCAATGGCGAATTCTCTTGCCGATGCTCTTTGCCACCCTGCCATCGCTGGCTGGGGCAGAGGAGGCGCCGGCGGCCCCGGGCGCGGTGCTGTTTCAGAGCCTGTGTGCCTCCTGTCACGGTGCGGCTGGCCATGGTAACGACGGGCTCCAGGTGCCAGCGATTGCCGCCAGGCCCGCCTGGTACGTGCTCGGCCAGTTGAAAAACTTCCGAGAAGGCCGCCGGGGGGCGGATCCTGCGGAACCTCAGGCCATGGTGATGGCTGCCATTGTCAAAAATCTCGCACCTTCCCACTTGGAGGCCCTGGCCGCCTGTATCGAAGGCCTGGCCCCGCTCCAATACCAGGCGTCGAGTCCAGCCAAGGCTGATCTCGCCGCGGGCAAAGAGCTTTTCGAGGTCCGCTGCATGGAGTGCCATCGGTTCAATGCCAGCGGTGAGCTCACCTTCGGCAGCCCGCCGCTCACCGGCTTGCAGGGCTGGTACCTGCTGGCCCAGATCGACAAGTTCAGGGCTGGCCGCCGAGGCACCTCTGCAGGTGATGTCAACGGAGCCAAGATGATGCTGGCCGCTCGTTTCATTGAGAGCGAAGGGGACCGGCACACCGTGGTGGCCTACCTTCTGTCATTGAACCGCCCGGCGAAGCGGCCGGGCGCTGAGCCTTTTGGGTCTCCTGACCAGTAGGGCCCTGGGCAGTGAAAGCCTGCTTTTGCTCATCCAGGCCCTACATTCCCGCTGCCGCCAGCACGCGCTCCAGTTCTTCCTGGAAGACCGGGACATCCGCAGGCGGTGGCTGATAGCCGGGCTCGGAGGCACGCAGGCCCAGGCGGCCAGTCTGGTCGATGTACCAGCCGGCGCTCTTGCCGTCACTGAAGGTCACTTTGCCGCTGCACATGGCCCCGGAGATGGCGAGGTCGTCCAGCGTCACGGTCACATCACTCGGCAAACCGCTGGGTTCGGCGCCGGCAGGTGCGGTGGTGCCTGGAGCAGCCGATGGGGTGGGGGACGCGGCATCAGGCTCCTTGGCTCGTTCCTTGTCCTTGATCTGCACGTTCAAGTCCATCACCAGCAGGCGGGCGTCCAGGTAGGTGATGCTGATGCCAAACTGCGTTTTCAGCCGCTGCTGGATGTCGTTGAGCGTCGCGCCTTCGGCCGCCCATTGTTCTACGGCGGCGTGTTGATCGGGGGTGAGTTTGGCCATGCGACCATGCTTACGCAGGCTGTGGCTGTTTCAAAGGACAAACATCTTTGAAACCTGGCCATCGACTGGTTGCGGGCGCTTCCTGGCGTGGTATGAAGTCTGTCCCCCTGGGACACAGGGGCATCTCCGGACCTCATGCCTGATCTTCACATTGCCCTTCCCGTCCTCCTGCAGAGCTTTGCCGAACCCCTCCGGCGCGAGGCAGAACGGCTGGCTGAGGATGGCGCGATCATCACGCTGGACCTTCAAGACAACCGCCTGGATGCCGAGGTGATGCTCGATGACAAGCCGGTGCACGTGTGCTGGCAGATGAAGCAGGGCCGCTGGCAGGGCGACCACGATGCCGATGAGCACACGCTGGGCGACCTGGCCTGCTGCCTGGCCCTGGTGGGCGTGAAACGCGACATTCCTGAGACCGGCTCCGCCACCCAGGAGCCCGTGAAGGAAACCTTCCAGCTCGCCGTGGAGCGCATCCTGGGCCGCCAGCTGCTGCCGGGCGAGGAAAGTTACCTGAGCAAGGTGGAGAAGCGCTTCGAGCGCGTGCAGAAGACCAAGGAAATCTTTGACCAGGACATGGTGCGCCTGCACCCGAAGTGGGCGATTCAGAGCTACGAGCCGCTGGCCCTGTGGGCGGAGTCGCCGGCCACGCCGCTGGAGTTCTGGAACTACGTGGCGCTGGCCTTGCACGAGCGCGGCCTGCCTTTCCCCGCTTTCCTGAAGGCCGCCACTGATCTCAATGCCACGCGCGGCAAGCTGGCCTCCTTCCGCCAGGACCGCTCGGTGCCACAATGGGTGGAGCGTGTGCGCCGCTTCGTCACCCCCAAGAAGGAGCAAGGCAGCGAACATGAGATCACCGATGTGCGGCTGCGCATCACCACCAGCGATGCCAAGCTGCAGGTCTTCCACAGCGGCGGTTTCCACACTGTCGCGCCGGAGCAGCTCGAAGGGTTGCGCCGCGACCATGCGCGCGGTGCGTTGCGCCTGCCCGCTGAAGCAGAGCTGCTGCTCGTGGAGTGCCTGCTGCAGCTCGGCCACTCCGAGGTGGAAAGCTTCCGCCTGGAGCTGGATCGCCATGCGAACTGGCTCGCCACTCTGTTTGTTCAGGAAGCACTGAACACCCGGCTGGTGAGCCTTGATGAAACGCCCTTCCAGCACAGCGACCAGGTTCTGCGCTGGGTGGCCATTGAGGCTGCGGACGGCCAGGGCATCACCTTGAAGCTGGAGCTGCCCGGCGGCACGCCGCCACCGGCGCCGCTGCGCGTGCTTCAAGCGCGTGATACACTGTACCTTTCTGGCGACATGCTCTTCCACGGCCCGCTGTGGTTCGGTGAAGACACCGCCGTGGAGCCGCAGATTCAGATTCCCCTGCCTGCTCTCAGCTCCTCCGACGGCATCGCGTTTCTCGACAAGCTGAATGTGCCGCTGCCGCAATGCCTTGCCTCCCGCATCCGCCGCGAGCCGCTGGGCGTGGAAATCGTCGCCCATTGCACCAAGGCCGCCGCTGGCAGCACGCAGTACGCCCATTTCCGCGTCACTGCCGCCTCTCCCGATGGCAAGCACACGGAGGTGCTGCGCGGCAACAAGTGGATCACCGAGACCAGCCCGCCGCGCAGCGACGGCCTGATCATGTGCCACGACCGCTCCGCCCTGGCCCAGGCGGAGGACCTGCTGGAAGGCGTGAAGGCCAGCTTCGACGAGGACCTGGATGTCTTTCGTTCCCGCATGACGAAGACCTTCCCGGAGACCTTCTACGAGTGGGCGCAAAACCTGCCGCCAGATGTCGAGTTCAAGCCCGATCCCTCGCTGCAGACCATCCTCGCCGATCCGCTCATTGCCCGCGTGCGGCTGGAGGCCACGCAAACGGCCACCATTGACTGGTTTGATCTGCGCGTGGTCTTCGATGTCGAAGGCGTGGACCTGAAGCCCGCCGACATCCGGCGCCTCATCGCCGCCAAGGGCGGTTTCGTCCGGCTTGCCGACGGCACCTGGCGGCGCGTGAAGCTGGAGCTGGCGGAGGACCAGCAGGAGATGGTTGAACTGCTGGGCATCGACCTCAACGAGCTCAGTGATGAAGCGCATCGCGTGCACTGGCGCCACCTTGCCGGCGAGCGCGGTGCCGAGGTGCTGGAGGCCGAGGCCTGGCGCAAGCTGCAGGACCGCATGACGGCCGTGCAGCTCTATGAAAAGCCGGAAGTACCGACCAGCCTCTCCCTGACCCTGCGCCCCTACCAGGTGGATGGCTTCCATTTTCTCTCCTATCTCACGGTGAACCGCTTTGGCGGCATCCTGGCTGATGACATGGGCCTGGGCAAGACGGTGCAGACCATCGCCTGGGTGCTGTGGCTGCGCGACCGCTGGACCAGCAGCGAGGCCATTCCGCCCACCCTTGTCGTCTGCCCCAAGTCCGTGCTCGACGTCTGGGCGCAGGAGTTCACCAAGGCCGCCCGGCACGTGCGCGTGCAGGTGCTGCATGACCGCGATGAACTCGATGTCTCCGCGCTCAATGGCGGCGTGGACGTGCTGGTGATGAACTACGCGCAGCTTCGATCCTGCATCGAGTCGTTAAAAAACATCCACTTCCTGGCCACCATTCTGGACGAAGGCCAGCAGATCAAGAACCCGGACAGCAAGGCTAGCAAAGCCGCGCGCGAGCTGCGTTCGCACAACCGCCTGGTACTTACCGGCACGCCGCTGGAGAACCGCCTGCTGGACCTGTGGAGCCTCATGAGCTTCGCCACGCCCGGCGCGCTGGGTGACCGCGGCTACTTCCACAAGCACTTCGACCGGCGCAAGGACGAGCGCGCCTCCCAGCGTCTGTCCGCCCGCCTGCGCCCCTTCATCCTGCGCCGCACCAAGGGCCAGGTGGCTCGCGAGCTGCCGCCGCGCACCGAGGAAAACCTGCTCTGCGAAATGAGCGGCATGCAGGACCAGCTCTACCGCGACGAACTCTCGCGCGCCCAGCAGATGGTGCTCACCGCCAATGGCAAGGACGCGCTGAGCAAGCGCCGCTTCGCCATTCTCCAGGCGCTTACCCGTCTACGCCAGGTCTGCTGCCATCCCGCACTCGTGCAAAAAGATGCCATCGAGGAGGAAAGCGCCAAGCTCACGGCCGCGCTCGACCTCATCGAGCAGCTTCACGAGGAAGGCCACAAGGTGCTGCTCTTCAGCCAGTTCGTCAGCATGCTCAAGATTATCCGCGAGAAGCTGGAGAAGATGAACATCCCGTATCACTGGCTCACCGGCGCCAGCGAAGACCGCGCCGGCATCGTGCGCCGCTTCCAGGAGGATGACAAGGCCAGCACCTTCCTCATCTCGCTCAAGGCCGGCGGCAGCGGCCTCAACCTCACCGCCGCCAGCTACGTGATCCTGTTTGATCCCTGGTGGAACCCCGCCGTGGAAAACCAGGCCATCGACCGCGCCCACCGCATCGGCCAGACCCAGCCCGTCATCGCCTACCGCCTCATCAGCCGCAACACCATCGAGGAGAAGATCCTCATGCTCCAGCAGCACAAGCAGATGCTCTCCAGCGACATCCTCGGCGAAGCCAGCTTCGCCCAGAACCTGGGCAAGGAGGACTTCGAATTCCTGCTCGGTATGGAAGACCGCATGGAGGCCAAGAGCAGCAGCAAGGTGCGGGTGGAGAAGGAGGAGTGGTAGCGCCTGATTAACCTTCAAGCGTATGGGGCGCCAGATTCACTTCTACCTTTGCCCAAAAATGCGGGCAGCTATTGAGTCGGAAGCGAAGCGTATAGGTGTGAACCTCGCCGGCAATTACTCCAGCGACAAGAGTGCTATTCAGTTTTCGACTTCCTCGGGTACAGACACTTACCAAGGCAGGCTCTGGACAGAGGCAGCGGACCCGAGCCACTACGAGTTGCTTTGTCGGGCCGTCAAAAGGGGAGCGGCCTATGACCGCGATGCAGCCCTCTGGGTAAAGCACGAATCCCGAGCCGGTTTGAGGAGTACACAGCAGAGAAGCGGCGCGCTTTGGATGAATTGGCTGCTCGAAACCGGAAATACTACATTGAAGTCCTTGGCAGCAGGACAATGAACCGTAAGGACTAACCCGGCACCACAGGGGGAGTCTCTCCAATAGCGCAAGCTAGCAGCATGTCCATTTCATCGCGCAAGAGCGATGGTATCGCATGAGCAAGTGAACCACCATGCGGGCCCACTGGCGAACAGACTGGCTACTGCGTGGCAAACTTCGTCAGCAGGCCGCGCTTGCGGGTGAGGCGCAGCATGGTGGTGAAGATCAGGCCGGCGGCGGCCATGAGGATGACATTGAGCAGGCAGGCCCAGCCGAAGTGCTCCCAGCTAAAAGTGCCTTTTTCGAGGACCTGGCGCATCCCCTCGAACACGTGGGTGGTGGGCAGCTTTTCGGCAAACCAGTACTGCATCCAGGAAGGCTTGATGTCGCCGATGGGGTTGAACACCGCACTGAAGGGCTGGATGAAGAACGGAATGGCCCAGGCAAGCGACTCGACGGCCTGGCCCCAGCGCAGGATCAGCGCCGTGGAGATCATGCCCAGCGCCCAGCCGGTGAGCAGGAGGTTGAAGACAAAGGGAATCAACGGCAGCCCCAGGCTGGTGATGTTGAAGCCGTACACGACGAGGGCCACGAGGCTCATGATCACCACGGTGATCAAAATGCGCATCAAGCCCACGCAGTAGGTGGAGGCCAGGTACTCCGCCTCGCGAACAGGCGCGACGAAGACATTGAGCAGGTTGCGCGTCCACACATCCTCAAGGAAGGAGATGGCCACGCCCTGCTGCGCGCGAAAGGTCACATCCCACAGGATGGTGCCGCCGAGCAGTGCGGCTCCAATCTGGAAGTCGCCGCTGGTGTGGTTCTTGACCATGACGGACACGTTGCCCCAGATGAGCAGGTCCACCATGGGCCAGAACACCAGCTCCACCAGGCGCATGGGCGTGCGGGTGTAAAGGTAGATGTAGCGCATCACGAGCGCGCTGATGATTCGGAAATTCATGGGTGGCTTGAATGATTGGAACTACTAGCCGGCCTCCACCTCGCCGCTGCGGGCGATCTTGATGAAGATGTCCTCAAGGGAGGCATTGTCAGACTTGGCGACGATCTCCTCGGGAGTGCCCTCCATGACGACCTTGCCCTTGTGGAGGAAGATGACGCGGTCGCACACTTCCTCGATGTCCTTCATGTTGTGGGAGGTGTAGAGGATGGCGATGCCGCGCTCCTTCTGCACGCGCTGGATCACCTTTCGGACCTTGTCGGCGATGTCGGGGTCAAGGCTGGCGGTGGGCTCGTCGAGCAGGAGCAGATCCGGATCGTTGAGCATGGCCTTGCACAGGTTCAGCCGGGTGGATTCGCCGGCGGAGAGCTGGCCGGTGACACGCTTCCGCAGGTCGCCGATCTCCAGGAGATCGAGCAGTTCGTCGATTTTCTTTTTGGCGTTCGGTACGCCGTAGATGCGGGCGAAGACGGCGAGGTTTTGCCACACGTAAAGGTTGCCCGGCAGGGCAGTGTAAGCGCTGGAGAAATTCATGCGCCGCAGGACTTCGATTCGGTGCCTGGCGAGGTCTTTGCCGAAGACGTGAATGCTGCCGGAGGTGGGCGTGGTAAGGCCCAGCAGCATGTTCATGGCGGTAGTCTTGCCGGCACCGTTGGCACCCAGCAGGCCGAGCACCTCGCCCTTGTGCAGGGCGAAGCTGAACTTGTCCAGCACGGTGGTGCCGTCGAACTCACGGGTGAGCTCCCGGGCTTCAAGAACAACTTCAGGGGCGGCGGACATGGGACCGGCAATCAAAGCCGGGCCGGGTCGCCGTGCAAGACCGAAGCGGAAACGTTTTGGTCAGAGGGAAATGCTCCGGGCTTCGCCCGACGATGGCGGGACGCCATCGCTCCTTGGATCGCGGGCTCCTCAGCATCACGGGCAGTGAGCAGTCCGCGACCCAAGGAGTGACGGCGTCCCGCCGTCAGCGGTGCCCTTTCATCGCCTACATCAAGGTAAATGGATTCACGCGCGTTTTGAGCGGGAGCGCCACGCGCTGACCGTTCAGCCGATGGGATTCGAAGACGCCGTTGATCATCTCCAGCGTGTCGCGGGCGTCATAGGCGCTGCAAAGCGGCTGGCGGTTCTCCCGCATCGCAGCAATGAGGTTACGGCCGCTGGTGGTGTGGGCCATCACCGTCTTGCCCAGCTTGGCATCGGGCTCAGGCTTGTCGATGCCGGCGGTGCTGACGGGGACCCAGGCGCGCGGCTGCTTCACCGGGCCAAAAGGGTTCAGCGGGAGAAAATGCGCGATGGGGTCGCCGTCCATGCGCAGGTCGATGATGCCTTTGCTGCCGACGATCTGGAGGCCAAAGCTCGCCTCCTTCACTCCGGCATCGTGCACGGAATCAAAGAACACTGGCAGGCCGGACTCAGTCTCATAACGGGCGTGGACTTCATCGCCGGCGAGCGGCCCGATGCCTTCGTCGCCCTCCTTTACATCCGCTTTGGTTACCAGGCGGCGGTCTTGAAGGACAACGCCCGAGCAGGACAACGCCTTGCCTGCAAAGGCAGTGCTGATGTTCAGCACATGGGAGCCGAGCACCCACAGATCGAGCGAACCGCCGCGCTTGTCCTCCTTGCCCCGGCCGCGCAGCTCCAGCACCTGCCCGATCGCGCCATCCTTGAGCAGCTGCTGGATCACAGGAATCACCGGGTTCCACCGGTTGCGATGAGCGATGGCGATCTTGGTACCGGTTTTTTCGGCGGCGGCGATGATCTCATCCGCCTCAGCCAATGAGCGGCAGAAAGGCTTCTCACAGTAAACGCCGCGGGCACCAGCCTGGATGGCGGCGATGAACATGTCCCGGTGCTGGTCGATGTGGCGGGGGCCGATGGCGACAATGTCCGGCTTTGCCTCTGCGAGCATCGCCTTGTAGTCGGCAAAGCCTTTGCTGAGCTTGAGCTTCTTGACCTCTGCGGCCAGGCCTTTCTCATCGGCATCCGCCACCGCCACAATTTCCGTCTCCGGCAGGGTGGCCCACATAGTGTCAATGCCATGCCCGTAGTTGCCGCGGCCGGTGTGGCCGATGAGGGCAACGCGAAGCTTGCCTCCCCCTTCCGCACGAAGGTTCATGGCAAGGCTGGCGGCGGAGACTGTGGTGATGAAGTGGCGTCGGTTCATGAGAGGAAAACTATTCGCTGAGCCAAACCCAGCGCACACCATCAACGATGACCCGGCCATCCGTATTACCATTGGTGATCTCGACGAAGCCACTGTCGCCGGCTTTGAAGGTGAAGGGTTCGCCGATGGGCGTGAAGTTGAACGAGGTGCCTGGGCTGCGCTCATCCACGACCAGCTTTGCCGTGCCGACGGCATGCCGCACCAGCACGGGCACATTGGTGGCATTGGCCTTGAACGGGCGGAACCCGAGGCAGAGCTGGTACTTGCCGGTGCGGGGAATCACTGGCTGAAAGCGAAGGCGCGCGGGCGCCTTCTTTCCATTGCGCACGACATCGCGGTGAACACCGGGACCGAAGAACACATCGGAAAAGCGCAGCGGCGGGCCGGGAAGGTTGTCGGGATAGGCACCGTCCCAGCGGCCAAACTCATCAGCCTCAAAGTCATCCATCGTCAGGTCCTTGCGGTCAGCGGCACCCACGGGCACGGCGGTGGTTAACAAACGCCTGCGACCAACTTTGTCCTGCACCACGAGGCTGACGGTGTAAGTCTTCTCCTGCTCAAACACATGCACCGCGCGAGCCGTGTCGGCGCCGGTCTTGCCCGTCCCGTCGAAGTCCCAGGCATAGCTTACAATGGGATCCAGCAGCTTGCCCTCCACGACCTTGATGACCACCTTTTCGCCCGCCTTGGGGTGCTCCGGCACGACGAGGATACGCACCTGCGGCTGATAGCCGGCATCGAGGACGGAATGCTCGTCCAGCAACAGCTTGCGCAGGGCAGGCACATCCACCTCCTGCACAGGTTTCCTGGCCTCCAGCGCCAGATGCGCTGCATCGCCGGCAGCGTGGCCCAGCATCATGTACACCGGCTCCATGCGCAGGGAACAATAGGCCACATGCGAGGCCGAGCAGCACACCGGCACCAGCAGGTTCGCGGGCTCGATAGGCGTGAGGCAGGCGTACGGGATGTCGTAGTTGTTGCAGGCCACATGGCGGGTGTGTTCCACCACCTCCTTGCCCTGGTCCATCAAGTGCTGCACCACATGGCAGTCCACGCCGTAGCCGCCGGTGGCGATGCCGTCTGCCTTCCAGCGGTCCTGCGTCAGGTCTTGTTCCTTCAGCACGTAGCGGCCGACCATCCGCCGCGCCTCGCGAATGTAGAGCTGGAAAGGAAAGTGGCCGTTGTCAGCAAATTCGTCCTTGGGAAGCCCCCATGTGCGCGCGTCCTCACGAAAGGCCTCCGGCAGGTCCGGTCCGTTCTGAAAGTAGTACAGGCGGCTGAGCACGTAATCGCGCTGGCGGGCAGCGATGCGGTCGCGGGTGGCCCAGTCGCCTTCGGCATAGCCTTCGCTGTTGCCGGCAAAATCGGCCCAGTTGCAGTCATACTTGTCGTTAGGTCCGGCGCTCTTCTCCCGGCCGACAAACATGTCGATGAACTTCAAAGTGCCGCGTGCCTTGATGCCCACGCCCTCGGCCTTCATGAAAGGTGCCGGATCATAATGCTCCGGCTTCGGGCACAGTACTCGGTTCTCTGTGTTCGAGGTGATGGAGACGCGGTAATTGTAGGCCATGGTGCGGTGGTCGCCCATACCGCGCACGGCTTTGGGCCCCATGCCAATGCCAGCAAGGTGCTCGCCGTACTCGGCGCGCCCTTCCCGGCCGACACGATACGGCACATGGGCGGCGGCCATCAGGTCGCCTTCGTAGCTGGCATCGATGAAGATGTCGCCTTCGAAGGTCTGCGAAGGATGGCCGGCGGGATGCTCCACCGTGATGGAGGTGATGCGGCCTTCGGTTTGCACCAGCGAGCTGAAGCGCAGGTTGCGATACACACGAAGCCCTTTTTGCTCGCCGATCATCTGTTCAAAGATCTTTTCCGCGACGCCGGGCTCCAGCCGCCGCCCCTCGTTGCAGGCCGCCACCTGCCTGGAGCCAGCGCCGAAGGCATCCTTGTAATGCTGGGTGATGCGGTGGAAAAACTCGCCGGCGAGGCCCCCAACGGTGAGCGGGTCGCCCATGTCCGTCGCCACCAGGCCGCCGCTGACCACGCCGCCCACGTGCTTGTTGACGTCCACCAGTGCCACGCTTCGTCCATGCCTGGCGGCGGCCACCGCGGCCATCACGCCCGAGGGGGTGCCGCCATAGACAACCACCTCAGCCCTTTCCGCAAAAACGAGGGCGGGCGAGGCCAGCAGGCAAAGAAGAAAAGCGACACGGTGCGGCATCGCCACACCAACGACGCATCCCGTGGATTCATTCATCCTTGAGAGAAGCATCGCCGCCGATAGAGGTCCTTCGTCGATGGACTTTCCGCCGTCGAAACGCTTTTTCGTAGCAAGGTTGAATCACCGGTTTTGGTGGCTTGCCTGCCCCTCGCGGAAGTTCCAGAGTAATCCATGCTTCGCCCAGCCGTCGGCCCGCTCCTGCCAGCCTTCCTTGCCTGCAGCCTGCTTGTCCAGGCCGCACAACCTGTCACCAGCCCCAAGCAGCAGTTTGGCTTTGACGTGGGGGAGGACTACCAGCTCGCCAACTACAAGCAGCTCGTGGCCTACTGGAAGAAGCTGGAACACGAGTCGCAACGGCTCAAGGTCGTGGACATCGGCACCACCGAGGAAGGCCGTACCATGGTCATGGGCGTGATCAGCTCGCCAGACAACATCAAAAAGGTGGAGCGCTACCGGGACGTCGCCCGGCATCTGGCGCAGGTGGACGGCCTGGACGACACCGCGGCCCGCAAGCTGGCCGCTGAAGGCAAGGTCATCGTCTGGATTTCCGGCGGTCTGCATGCGTCCGAAACGCTGGGCTCGCAGCAGTTGATCGAAACCGTGTACCAGCTCGTCAACGGCACCGACGCCGAGACGGCTCGCATCCTCGACAATGTGATTGTGCTTGCCGTGCCGGCCAATCCGGATGGCATCGATTTCATCTCCGACTGGTACATGCGCTCCCCTGATCCGAAGGCGCGCCAGGTGGCCGACTATCCGCACCTCTACCAAAAATATGCGGGCCACGACAACAACCGCGACTTCTACGCCGCCACCCAGTCGGAGACGAAGGCGATGCTGCGGGTGATGTTCAAGGACTGGTTCCCGCAGGTGGTGTACGACCATCACCAGGCGGGGCCGCCGGGCACGGTGATGTTCGCACCGCCGTTCCGCGACCCGTTCAACTACGTCATTGATCCCAGGGTGATCAGCGGCATTGATGCTTTCGGCGCGGCGATGATGAACAGGTTCCTGGCCGAAGGGAAACCAGGGGTGACGGTGCGCTCAGGCATGCGCTACTCCACCTGGTACAACGGCGGCCTGCGTTCGGTGGGATATTATCACAATGTGATAGCTCTTCTCACAGAGACCATCGGCAGCCCCACGCCGATGAACATCCCTTTTGATCCCGCGCTCCAGCTTCCGCACGGCGACCTGCTTTCGCCGGTCGAGCCGCAGCCCTGGCACATGCGGCAGTCCGTCGAGTACTCGCTCACCGCCAGCCGCGCGGTCTTGGACCAGGCCGCACGCCAGCGCTTCGAGCTGCTCTGGGGCATCTATGCCATGGGCCGCGACGCCATTGCCAAGGGCAGCCGCGACACCTGGACAGTGACGCCCGACCGCGTGGCCAAAGCGAAGGAAGCCCTCGCCAAGGAGCCCAAAGGGCGCAAGGACCAGGCTGCCTTCCAGCGCACCTTCCGCCGGCTGGAGGACCGCGATGCGCGTGGCTACATCCTGCCTTCCGACCAGCCGGACTTCCTTACCGCCACGCGCTTCATCAACACCCTGATGGAAAACGCGGTGAAGGTGCACCGTGCGACCGAAGCCTTTGAGGCGGGAGGCCGGCGCTATCCCGCAGGCTCGTATGTCGTGCTCTGCAACCAACCTTACCGCGCGCATGTGATCGACATGTTCGAGCCCCAGCATCACCCTGACGATGTGGCCTATCCTGGCGGGCCGCCCATTCCGCCTTATGACCTCGCGGGCTGGACTCTCGCCCTGCAGATGAATGTGAAGTTCGACCGGCTGCTGGAAGGCTTCACTGGCCAGTTCCAAGAGCTCAAAGCCCTGCAGCCGCCACCTCCCGGGAAGGTGACCAAGGGCGCTGCGGGCCATGCCTTCAGCACGCGGCAAAATGATGCCTTCAAAGTGTTAAATGATCTACAGGCGGCCGGCATGCACGTCAGCCGCCTGCGCCATGAGCTTGGCAGTCTGCCTGCGGGAAGCTTCTTTGTGCCCAATGAAGGCGACATCGGCACCCGGCTCGAAAAGCTGGCCCAGGAGACGGGCGTGAATTTCGAAGGCCTGGACGTTGCTCCCGGTGAAGCCGCCGCATTGAAGCCGGTGCGCGTGGGGCTGTGGGACGAATACGGCGGCTCCAAGCCTTCCGGCTGGACGCGCTGGGTCCTGGAGCATTTCGATTTCCCTTTCAAGGTCGTCTATGTGCCCGAGCTGGACGCTGGCAACCTGCGCGAGAAGTTCGATGTGCTGGTGTTTGTCACTGGTGCCATTCCTGCCATGAAGGAAGTCAAAGGCAGCACCACCCCAGCGCCTGCCCCTCCGGCCCGCATCCCCGAGGAGTACCGCGCCCACTACGGCAGCATCTCCGCTGCCAGAACCTTGCCCGCCCTGCGCGCCTTCCTGGAGGCGGGAGGCACCGTGCTCACCGTGGGCAGCTCCACGAATCTGGCGGCCGATCTCGGCCTGCCGGTCGCCAGCCAGATAGCGGATGCCGGTGGCAAGCCTCTGCTTCGCGAGAAATTTTACATCCCCGGCTCACTGATGCGCGCGCGTGTTGACACCACTCATCCGTTAGCCTGGGGCATGGAGAATCAGGCTGATTTCATGTTCGAGCTCAGCCCCGTGTTCCGTCCGCCTCCCGCTGAGGCTGCCGCTGTTGTCAAAGCGGTGGCCTGGTACGACGAAGCCGAACCGCTGCGCAGCGGCTGGGCGGTGGGTCAGCCCTTGCTCAAAGGCGGCCTGGCGGTCGCCGAGGCGCACGTGGGCGCCGGTCATCTCATCCTGTGCGGGCCGGAGATCGCCTACCGCGCCCAGCCGCATGGCACCTTCAAGTTTCTGTTCAACGGCATCGTCAATGCGGGCATGGCGGAAGCGGCTCCGTAGCTGCTACCTGCGCCGGCCGCCCATCATGCGCACCTGCAGCTCCTGCAGCAAAGGCGCGAGTGCCAGCTTTCGCTTTTCATCGCCCTCGTTGTAGTAGTCGCCGATGCCGCGTTCGATGATCTTTTCGAAGGCCTTGTCGTCCTCCTTCGTCAAGGTGTCCAGCGCCTCGGACTCGTGCCCGTTCTTGTGCATGGCCGTTTTGCAGGTGTTGATGAGGCGGCGGCGGTCCTCCACGGTCATGACCTTGAAGGCCTTCATCACCGGCTGGAAGCGCAAGTCCATCACCTGGTTGAGGAACCATTTGCGCTCGCTCTCGGTGAGGTCGAGCACCAGGTCTTCGATCTGGTTGCGCTCCTCTTCCATCAGGCGCGTTTTTTGCGCCAGGTCCAGCCGGGTGATGGCTTGAGCGAGCCCCTCGATGTAGGCCTTGCGTTCAGCCGCACCCGGCTTGTGGCCGCCCTTCCACGGCGCCTGGTCCACCATGGCCATCACCTTGTCCAGGCTGATGACATACGGGTCCGTCACATGCATCACCATAGCCACACCTGACCAGATGATGGCCAGGGCGATGAAGCTGGGGATGAGGATGCCGGGTCTCATGCCACCTTTTTGCCACGTCCCAGCTTGCGCTTCAAGATCGCCGTGAACTCTTCCAGCTCCTCGTTCTTCAGCAAGGCATTGGCCCCGAAGTACACCGCCGCCGCGAGGCCGATGGTGCCGCCCAGGGTCACGAACTTGAGCACCAGGCCCTGGTCCTCGAAATGCGCAAGCACCGTGCGGGTTGCCGCCACGCACACCACCGCCATCGCCGCGGCGGAAGCCACCAGCTTGAGGAAGTTCAACGCCAGCTCGCGGCCGTTGATGCCGCGCGCCAAGTTGCGCATGACCAGCATCAGCAGCGAGAAATTCACCAAAGCGCTGAGGCTGGTGCCTAGCGCCAGATAGTCGATGCCCAGCCGCCAGCGGTACACGGTGAGGTAGTTGCAGCCCGCGCTGACCAGCACCGCCGCAATGCTGACAAACAGCGGCACGTAGCGCCGGTTGATCGCATAAAAAGCCGGCTGAATGATGCGGATGCCGGAGAAGCACACCAGCCCCCAGGCATAGGTGCGCAGCGCCAGGGCAGCCTGGGCCGTGTCCGTGCCTGTCCAGTTATGGCGCTGGTAGATCAAGGCAATGATCGGCTCCGCCAGCAGTGCCATGCCCACGGCGGAGGGCAGGGTCATGAGGAACACCAGCTTCAACCCGCGTGCCAGCGTGTCTTTGAACGCTGTGATGATGCCCTCCGTGCCCAGCCGGGCCATGGCGGGCAGCATCACCGTGCCGATCACCACGCCGAACACGCCCAGCGGAAGCTGGATGAGCCGGAAGGCGGCATTGAGCCAGATTCGCGGGCCATCGGGCGAGCCATCGGGCGCGGAGATGAAGGAGGCGTAGAAGACATTCAAAAGCACGTTGACCTGGATCACGCTGCCGGAGATGACGGCGGGCCCCATCAACTGCAGCACCTTGCGCACCCCCGGATCGCGCCACTGGAAATCGAGGCCAAAGCGGTAGCCGCTGCGCAACAGCGCCGGCACCTGCATCACAAGCTGGGCCAGGCCGCCCACCAGCACGCCGATCGCAAATCCGTACAGCGAGTTCTTGCCGAAGGAGGGATCGAACCACCAGCCCAGCGCGGCGCCGCTGAGGATGGAGAAGATGTTGAAGAAGGTGGAGGCCATCGCCGGGATGCCAAAGACCTTCCGCGCGTTCAAGATGCCCATCACCAGCGCTGCCAGCGATACCAGCAGGATGAACGGGTACATGATCTCCGCGAGCTGCACCGCCAGCGCCACCTTGTCCGGATTCTTCTCCACCCAGCCCGGCGAGATGGCTGGCACGATCACCGGAGCGAGCAGCACGCCGGCGACGGAGAGGATGGACATGAACACCAGGGCCAGGGTCATCACCTTGCGCGCCAGCCGCCATGCCGCTGCATCGCCTTCGGTCTTCATCGTCTGCGAAAAGACGGTGATGAAGGCGGTGGACAGCGCGCCTTCGGCAAAAAGATCGCGCAGCATGTTAGGCAGCGCAAAAGCCGTGGTCAGCGCATCTCCCAGCGCGCGCTTGGGCCCGCCGAACAGGCCGTTGAGCACCATCTCGCGGATGAGCCCCAGCACACGGCTGCTCATCACGGCCAGGGACACCAGGCCCATGGTCTTTTTGCTGACGTTTTCAGCCGCTGCGGCGGTTGAGGCGGGGGAGGCTGGGGCGACGGACATGGAAGGAGCTTTTTATTGAGGCAGGAGGCTGGTCTTCAAGCCTGCGTGAAGCCGGTGCCAACTAGTGAGAGGTGTAGGTCATGGTGGCTGGATCGATCTTGGCGGTTCGAGCCCAGGATATGAAAGCCGCAAACTCTTTGGGAGTAAGGCGGGCAGTCTTCTTGACGCGGTCCATTTCTACATGGGGCATGTCCGGAAGAGCGGGAATCCCGAAGGCCCAAGTGCCAAAGGAGGCACGGCCCACTTCCCAAGTGGCCAGAAGCGGATGAAACTTTTTTATCGTACCGTAGGAGCCTAACAACTGGTAGGTTGTAATTGGCTCGTTCCGCACTTTCTCCATATGGTAGAAGTCGGCGTGGTAAAAGGCGCCAGCGAGACCGTGTTCAATCTTCCCCACCTCGGTCTTCACTGCTTCGAAGTCCTGCTCCGGCCACAGGTCATCGGGCAACCTGCATGGAACGACAGGCACCGTGACGGCAGCGACGAGAAGCAGGACGGCGGCGATGCCGAAGAAGCGTTTCATAAGGTTTCTTGATCGACGGCTCGTTCTTACTGACGCTTCACGCTCGCACGCCGCAGCCGGTCCATGATCGCCGCGCCCACGCCCTGCTCGGCCACGGGCTCGGCAATGATTTCGTCCACGCCCAGCTTGTCCAGTTCACGCAGGGCATAGAAGAGGCGCACACCGGCTTCGATGAGCTTGCCTTTGCCGGGGCTGAGGATGTGCATGCCGGCCCAGTCCGCGAGATCGAGATAACCATCATCGGCTTCGCCACGGTAGCTCAGCAGGGCATAGCGCTTGCCATGCTCGGGAACAAATTCATCGGGGCTTTCTAACAAGCGCAAGGGAGTGCGTGGGGCGTAGTGGCTGGCGAGCATGCCTGGCGCCTCCACTGGCGCGGCAGCAGGCTCGGCAGCGCCATGGCGAACTTTTTTGTCCGGCTTGTAGCCGAGCTTTACTGTGCCATGGGCCTTCAGGTCATCCTGGGTGATCGGGCCGGGGCGCAGGATGGTGATCAGCGGTTTGGGAGAGGCGGGCTCAATCTTGATGATGGTGCTCTCCAGGCCGTGGTTGCTTGCACCGCCATCCAGGATAAGCGGGATGCGGCCGTCGAGCTCCGCCTTCACCGCCGCGGCGGAGGTGGGGCTGATGCTGCCGAAACGGTTGGCACTGGGCGCGGCGATGGGCTTGCCTAACGTGCGTGAGACACGCATGAACACGGGGTCCTTGCTCACACGTACCGCCACTGTGGGCAGACCGGAGGTGACGATGTCCGGCACGCAGGGCTTGCGAGGCAGCACGAGGGTGAGCGGTCCGGGCCAGAAGGCTTCCGTGAGTTTGCGCACCACCGGCGCGATATCTTCCGGCACCTCGGCCACGTCTTCCAAGTCCTTGCGATGGGGCAGGTGGACGATCAACGGGTCGAAGGTGGGGCGTTCTTT
>FTCC01000798.1_pt1 | contig 18273 bp, 12 predicted proteins | sample 1639481 | NCBI WGS metagenome assembly FTCC01 (sample SAMEA3914864, study PRJEB12502) | metagenome | biome: forest; material: soil | place: USA | collected 2012-03-12 | depth 0.3 m | reverse complement strand
GCTGTGCACCTCCACGCCCTCCGGGTTGATGCCGCTCATCACGTGCTGAATGGTGCCGTCCTTGCCGGCAGCGTCCATCGCCTGGAAGATGAACAGCGCGGCGTAGCGGTTGTGCGCGAACATCATCTGCTGCAGGTCGTTGATCTCGCTGCGAAACTCCATCAGCAGCGATTCGTAGTGCGCGCCGTCCTTGTACAGGTCCTTCACCTTGGTCGGGGCCTTGCTCAGCTTGAAATGCTGCTTGTGATGGGGAGGAACGCGGAAGTCGTCCAGGTCGAGCTTGAGTTTCATCCCTGCACGATGGCGAAGAAAAGCGGCATCTCCAAGAAGGAATGCAGGGTCCGCATGCTGTTCAACCGCCGTCATTCCCGTTGACGCCTCTGGCCCGGGCTCCGAACATGCAGGCCTGTATGCGCATGACCTGGACCTGGAAATCTGGATGGTGGATGATCACGCTGGCCGCGCTCGCGTTGGTGCCGGGCTGCAAGAAGCCCCAGGCTGGCGCGGCAGTCGCGGCGACCGCGGTGGCAAGCCCCACGGTTGCAACGCCCTCATCCTGGGCCGTGCATTCCGAGCGGCTGGGTTTTATCGCGCACCTGCCGGCGGACACGGAGGCCTGTTTTACCACCCTGAACCGGCCGGCTCACATGGCCGCGCTGAAGGAGACGAACTATTACAAGGATCTCACGGCCTTTTTGGATGACAAAACCCCGGCGCCCGCGGCGGGCACGAATGCTGGCGAGGGTGCTGCGAAGAAGGGCACGGCAATGCCCAAAGTCTTGCAGAACCTGATGGAGGGCGACGTGTTTTTCAGCCTGGGCAAGGGAGCGGCAAAATCACTTGCGGGCATGCAGCAGCTTTCCTCTATCTACACAGAGCTGACCTACCGGGGCATCATGGCCGGAGTCACACCGGGAGCCAAGCCCGGCAGCGCGGACCTGGAAAAGATGCTCGGCGGTGCGGCAAAGGATCCTGACCTGGCAAAGCGTGTCGTCGCGGCGCTGGCCGAGGCACAGGTGCCGCCCATGATGATGGGCATGCGCACGGAGAAACCCGAGGAGGCGCTCAAGGAGCTGCTGCCTGATGCGTTGCTGAGCGAGGTGAAGAAGCGGGCCAAGGTTTCGCAGGTGAGCACCAATTTGAACGGCAAGTTCACCCTGATCGAAGCCACCGGGCGCGATCTTCTGACCGATGAAATGAAGAAGAGCTGGCTCTCCAGCCTGCCGCCCGATGCGGCACCGGCGCTTCCCGACATCACCAAGGCGCTGGACACCTTGCAGGCCAAGCCGGTGACGCTGGCCTATGGCACTGCCGGCGGCTGGGTGATCGTCTCGCTCAGCAGCGACCGGCCTGCGCTGGAGTTTGCCAACGATGCCTCCACGTCGCTGGTTTCCCGGCCGGAATTCAGCTCGCTGGCCACCTATGAAGGCAAGAACCTGCTGGCCGTGTTTTTTGCCGAGGGCAGCACGCTGCAAAGCCTGCAGAACCCGGAGCCGCTGCAGCCGATGGCGCGCGGCGTGCTGGGCGGGCTGAAGGAGAGCCCGATGTTCGCCGGCATGGCGAAGAAGCTGGAGGGCAAAGTGGCGGCGCTCAGCGGCCTCGAACACAAGCTCTACGATCGGCCGATGACCACGATGGCCGGCGCGGCCTGGTGGGACAAGGGCCTGCACATGGAGATCGAAGGCGGCCTGAGCCCCAAGGGGCTGGAGGCAGGCAAGCCCTTGAAGTTCAGCTCCCTGCTCGATGAGCCTGGCACCATCGCGGCGGTAGATTACCATGGCGATCCACAAATGAGCGCGACGCTCCGCGCCTATGTCGAAGGCTGGGCCGAAGTGCTGCACGCTGCGGGATTGGAACTGGCCAAGGCCAACATGTTCGGCGAGCAGGGCGTGAAGACGGCCGAGTGGGCCGACAAGGAGATCATCCCGCATGTCGTGGCCTACTACAACGGCACGAAAACGCTGTTCACCAAGGCCGTGGGTAATGAGCACGCCTGGGTCGTGGATCTGGGCGGCCATATGCCGGCGATCCCGGGCCTGCCCGCTCCGGATCCCAAGGCCGACCTCAAAATGGTGCGTATCGCGGCCGTGGATGACATGGCAGACCGCAAGCTCGTGGAAGAGAGCTGGCTGCAAATGAACGGAGCCCTCAACAACCTGGTGAAGGCTTTCCCCATGCTGAACATGCAGAAACTGCCGGATCCCGACAGCTCCAATGCTCCAGGGATCACCAGCTATTTCTATGCCTTTGCCGATTCGGATGATCTGGTGCCGTGTGTCTCCGTGGGCGACAAGCAGTTCATGCTGGGCACCTCGAAGAACCAGCAGGAAGTGATTGCCTCGCATCTGATGCGGGCGGTTCCCAGCAGCGTGCCTTCCACGGCCCGCTGGCGGATCAGCTTCGCCAACCTGCGCGAGGCCGTGCGGACCTTTTCCCCGGCCGTGCCCGCTCCGGCGACCGCCGACAGCGTGAAGACCGTCACCCGCTGGATGGAGCCGTTCGGCGATCTGCGTGGCCGCCTGTGGATCGAGGCCGGGCGGGTGCGCAACTCCGTCTCGTGGGACGTGAAGGACACGACGAAGTTTGATTGATTCAGGGGGCGGCTGTTCTGCTTGCCCATCCCACATTGGGCGACAGAACGCGCTATGCGGTGTGGAGCTACTGCGCCTGTGGTGCCGGCAGGGCTGCGCGGCGCACAACGAACCCTGAGGCGCGCTTACGTCTGCGCCGCGCGAATCGCTTCCACCGTAAACTGCCAGGTCTCCGAGCCGCGGTACCAGTTGCGCTGAAGGCGCAGGGCCACGTCCCAGGGCGGGGGAGGCATGTCCTGAAGCGGTGCGTTAAAATAGATCGCGTCCTGCTGCGCTCCGTCCTGGCGCAGGGTCACCCGCAGATGCTTCTCCTTCATGATGCGGCCGGGCAGGCGCGGCGTCACCTGGCGGCAGAGGAAAAGCGGCTCAGGATTGCCCATGCCAAAGGGTTCCATGAGCTTGTACTGCTCCAGGAAGTCGCTCGTCAGGTCGCGGAAATGCAGCTCGGCATCCATCTCCAGCGTGGGGATCAGCTGTGAGCTGGACAGGCGTGTGCGCACAGCCTGGGCAAAGACGCTGCGGAACTCATCAATGTCGGACTCGTGAATGGAGAGACCGATGGCCATGGCGTGGCCGCCGCCTTTTTTGAGAAGGTGGCGGCATTGCTCGATGGTCTCCACCAATGACAGGCCTGGAATGCTGCGGCCGCTGCCCTTGCCCATGCCTTCGTGATCGATGGCGATGAGGATCGTGGGCCGGCTGCACAGGCGTGAGATGCGCGAGGCGACAATGCCCACCACGCCTGGATGCCAGTCGCGCGAGCCCAGCACGATGCTGGGCAGCTCCTCCAGCGGGCCCAGGCCTTGCAGCATGGCCTCGGCTTCCTTGAACACCTGCGTCTCCACCATCTGGCGTTCGCGGTTGTGCTGGTCCAGCATCTGGGCGCCGGTCATCGCCTCGGCATGATCATCGGCCAGCAGCACTTGCAGGGAGGTCAGCGCCGTGTCCAGCCGCCCGGCGGCGTTCAGGCGCGGTCCGATGCGGAAGCCCAGGTGATGCGTCTGCACCAGGCCGTCGAGGCCTGCCACCTCCTTCAGCGCGCGTAAGCCAGGGCGCTGGGTGTTGGCGATCAGCTCCAGGCCGCGGCGCACGATGATGCGGTTTTCATCGATCAGAGGCACCAGGTCGGCCACCGTGCCGAGCGCCACAAGGTCGAGGGCTTCCTTGAGGTCAAAGGTTTCCAGCTTGCGCGTTTTGAGCAACGCATGCGCCACCTTGAAGGCAAGGCCGGCGGTGCAGAAGTGGTGATGGCTCGCTCCCACCTTCGGGTTCACCAGCGCCTCGCATTTCGGCCGCCCGTTGGGTGAAAGCTCATGGTGGTCGATGATCACCACGTCCACGCCCTGCGAAGCGAGCACCTCCATCTCCACCAGCGAGGTGGTGCCGCAGTCCATCGCAATGAACAGGTCCGGCTTGCCGAACTCTTCAAATACCCGAGTGATGCCGTCGCGGCTCACGCCATAGCCTTCCTCCATGCGCAGCGGCAGGAACAGCTTGGTGTCCAGCCCATACGCCTTGAGCGTGAGGTGCATGATGGACAGGGAGGTGACGCCGTCCACGTCGTAGTCGCCGTACAGCACCACGTTTTCCCGGTTGTCCACCGCTTCAAAGATGCGCTTCACCGCGGGCTCCATCTCCGGCAGCAGGAAGGGATCAGCAAGGCCGGCGAGCCTGGGATTGAGGAAAGCCTGCACCTCAGAGTCACTGACAAAGCCGCGCTGCCCCAGCATCTCCGCGATCAAAGGGGCCAGGGCCCGGCCCGAGAGCCTGGCCACGGCCGCCTGCGCCGCCCCGGGCTTGAGCACCCAGGCAGGCGGTGGCGGAGAAAAGGCGGCTGAAGGATTGGACATCGGGCGGAAAAAGGGGAGCCTTCACTATAGGCTGTGGATAAGGCCTTCGTCAAAGCATGGATCAAAAGAGCAGTTCTTCTTCAAAAGCCGGTTCGCGCTGGCTTGCCTTCATGGGGGTCATCCTCGCCATCCTTGGCACCGTCTTCTCCTATGTGCTGTGGACCAGCTACCAGCGCGCGGAGGAAACCCGCGACTGGGTGGCCACGCCCGCCAAGATTCTTTCCTCCCAGGTGGTGCCTGACAAGGCCACGCCCAATTCGCCCACCAAGTACCGGGTGACGGTGCGCTACCAGTACACCTTCGGCGGCTCCGTGTATCACACTGACCGCATCCGCCGCAGTGACGGGCCAAAGAACAGCCAGGAGGAAGCCGAGGCGCTGCGTGAGGAATACACCCCCGGGCAGCAGCTCTCCTGCTGGGTGAACCCGCTCGAGCCCGGATACGCCGTGCTGAAGCAGGAAAGCCGCGCCGCCTTGTACACCATCTGGTTTCCGCTGCTCTTTGTCGGCGGCGGCCTGCGCATGGCCTGGGGAGCCCTGCGCCGGCGAAAGAAGAAAAAGTGAGGGGCCGCCTTTTCCGCACGGGGTTCGTTCTGCAATCCGCAGCATGATCAATCTCGTCCAGGATCCCATCCCTCATCTCATCCGCCGCATCGCCATTCCGGCGAGCGTGGGATTCTTCTTCAACACGATGTACAACTTCGTGGACACGTACTTTGCCGGAAGAATCTCGGAAAGTGCGCTCACGGGCCTGAGCCGTTCCTTTCCTTTGTTTCTCGGCCTGCTGGCAGTGGGCAGCGGCCTGAGCAACGGCACCACGGCGCTGATTTCCAACGCCCTTGGCCGAGGTGACCGTGCGGAGGCGCGCGAGTTCTTCGCCCAATCGGTGCTGTTTGCCTGTGTCGCCGGCCTGGCGGTCAGCATCGTCGGCTGGCTCACGGCTCCGGCTTTGTTCCGCACGCTGCATGCGGAGGGCCCGCACCTGGAGGCGGCGCTGGCCTTCATGAACATGATCTTTCTCGGCGGCGCCTTCTTTGTGCTGCAGATGACGCTGAACGCCGTGCTCAATGCGCAAGGCGAAACCACCGTATTCCGCAACGTGCTGATCGGCAGCTTCCTGGGCAACTGCCTGTTCAATCCGCTTTTCATCTATGGCTGGTTTGGACTGCCGGCGATGGGCGTGGCTGGCATTGGTTTCGCCACCTCGGTGATCCAGGTGATTGGCGTGGCTTTTCTGCTGGCCCATATCCTGCGCAGCAAGCTGTGCGAAGGCATCACGCTTTCCATGTTCAAGCCCCGGGCCACCTATCTGGTGCAGATCGCCCAGCAGGCCGTGCCCGCCAGCCTGAACATGTTTACCGTCGCCCTCGGCGTGTATGTCATCACCTGGTTTGTCGGCAAGTTTGGGGAGGCCGGAGTCGCCGGCTATGGCATCGCCACCCGGATTGAGCAGGTGGTGCTGCTGCCCACCATTGGGCTGAACTTCGCCGTGCTCTCCCTCACCGGCCAGAACAATGGCGCCCGCCGCATGGACCGCGTGAACGAGGCCTGGCGCACCTGCATTCGCTACAGTCTTGTGCTCATGGTCGCGGGCGGCGCCCTGCTGCTGCTGTGCGGCTCTCCCGCCATGCGCTGGTTTACCGACAACGAGGAGGTCATTGCCCGAGGCAAAGATTATCTGATCATCGCCGCCCTCACGCTCTGTGCCTACCCGGTGCTGTTCCAGACGGTGTTCATGCTTCAGGGCTTGAAGCGGCCGGCGTACGGTCTGTGGATCGGCCTGTACCGGCAGATCGCGGCTCCGTTCGTGGTCTTTAACGTGCTGGCCTTTGGCCTCGGCTGGCAGCTTTGGGGCGTGTGGTGGGGAGTGTGCCTGGTGAACTGGAGCGCCGCGCTCTTTACCCTATGGTGGGGAGCCCGTATCCTCCACAGGGAAACACTGGCACCTGAATCCCCACAAATCCTTGAAACATGAGCATTGCAGCCTTCTTCAAAAAAAAGTAGCGTTGTTTTGAATACAGGCGCCGTTGCCTGCGTCACACCCACCGTATGAAAGTCACTCTGAAACTCCTCTTCGTCGCGGCGCTTGCCGGGATTTCGCTCAGTTCCTGCATCGTTCCCGTCGGCCCTCCAGGTGCGGCGGTGGTGGCTCCGGCCCCCGTGGTCGGTGTGGGTGTCTATCCCACCCTGCCCGTGGGCTATGTCGGTGATGCCTACTTTGTGGACGGTCGCTACTACTATGGCGGAGTGTACACCCCCGGGCGCTACTATTGGCACGGCCATTACTACGGCGGTCGTTACTTCCACAACGGTCACTACTACTACCACGGCACTTACCGCCACTACGGCCATCATTGATCGGCCGGCGGTTGATGCCGCTTGAGTTGCAAAGCCCGGTTCCGCAAGGAGCCGGGCTTTCTTTTTGCCTGCATCTACGCGTTTGCCTTTATCGCGGTACAGCGGAGGCCGGATCAAGTGATACATCCCATTGGCGGAGAATGAATTTGAACGCAGTGAAAATCGCGCCGTCAAACTGACCGTCACGTGCGGGTGGCGAGTATTGAAATTTTGACTATTATATGCAGATCGGTCATGCAGAGCCGTTCTGCCTCCCCGCCGTTTCGATGAATCCCGCCTTCTCCACCTTTCGTGCAAAGCCTGGTGCAACGCTGCTGGCGGTGGTGATCGTCCTTGCCTTGTCAGTGAGCGCTCAGGCCGCGGGGCGCAAGCTGTTCACCAACAGCCTCGCCCCCATGCCCGCCAATGTGGCCAAGGCCTTGCAGGCCCCTACCGCCAGACATCTCGCGGAAAAGGTGGAGATCGAGGTGCCGCTGCAAATGCGCGACTACCCCAAGCTGATCGAACGGCTTGGTCGTGGCGGCATTGTGCCGCACGAGGTGCTGGAGCAAAACCACCTGCCGCTCCCGGCAGACTACGACCGGCTCCTCAAGTGGCTGAAGGCCGAGGGCTTCACCATCACGCGCACAGATTCCAGCCGGCTGAGCGTCTTCGCCAAGGGCACGGTGGCACAGGTGCAGCAAAGCTTTCAGGTGCAGATGGCGCATATGACCCTGGCGGGTCGCGAATACCACGTGGCACGCACCCATCCCAGCCTGCCCGCGGATGTGGGGGCGCCGGTGCTGGGCATCAACGGCCTGCAGCCCTATGCCCGGCTGATCAAGCGCTCCACCACCACAGCCAATGCGCCGCCTTACCTGGTGAATGAAATCAAGGGCGCCTACAATGCCACCGGCCTCGGCGTCACGGGTGCCGGGCAGACCATTGCCATCATTATCGACACCGTGCCGCTGAACAGCGACCTGACTTCGTTCTGGACCAACAACAACGTGGCGCAAAGCCTCTCGAACATTCAGACCATCAACGTCAGCGGCGACACGCTCGACAGCCCCTCCGGCGAGGAGACGCTGGATGTGGAATGGAGCAGCGGCGTCGCCCCCGGGGCCAAGGTGCGCGTGTATGCCGCAGGCAGCCTGGCCTTTACGGATGTGGACAAGGCCCTGCAGCAGGTGATCAATGACCTGCCCTCGCAGCCTGGCCTGCATCAGATGTCCATCAGCCTTGGACTGGGCGAAACGTACCTGGCTTCCGGCAGCCAGATGCAGACGGATGCCCAGTACTTTGCCAGCCTGGCCAGCGCTGGAGTGAGCGTGTTCGTGTCGTCGGGTGATGCCGGCTCGAACCCGAACAGCAGCGGTGGCACCGGCGGCCCCTTGCAGGTGGAATACTATTCTTCCGACCCCAGCGTCACCGGCGTGGGCGGCACCTCCCTCACGCTCAATACCAGCACCGGGGCAGTGAGCAGCGAGACGGCCTGGACCAGCAGCGGCGGTGGCACCAGCATCACGTTCAGCCGCCCCTCGTGGCAGAAAGGCACGGGAGTGACGGCCGGCAGCTTCCGCCTCGTGCCCGATGTGTCCCTCGCCGCTGATCCCAACAAAGGCGCCTACCTGTTTCTCAATGGTTCGGCCGAGCAGGTGGGTGGTACAAGCTGGAGCGCACCCGCCTGGGCCGGCTTTTGCGCGCTGATCAACGAGGCGCGGGCCAATGCTTCCAAGACGCCGGTCGGGCTCCTGAACCCGCTCATTTATCCGCTCATCGGCACCGCCAATTTCCGCGACATCACCTCCGGCAGCAACGGCCAGTACAGCGCCGGCACAGGCTACGACCGTGTGACCGGCATCGGCGTGCCGAACGTGAGCGCATTGATCCAAACGCTGACCACGCCGGCGCCGGTCATCGCCAGCTTTTCGCCGCCTAACGGACTGGTGGGCGCAACCGTCACGATCACCGGCTCCTATTTCACCGGTGCCAGCACCGTCAGCTTCAACGGCACCGAGGCCACGAATTTCACGGTGGATTCCGCCACGCAAATCACCGCCGTCGTGCCCACCGGCGCGAGCATCGGCCCCATTTCCGTGACCACCTCGGGCGGCACTGCCAGCAGCTCCAGCAATTTTGTGGTGCTCCCCAGCAGCATTCCCAATGACCTGTACATGTACGCCCAGGCCATCAGCGGCAACAGTGGCAGCGTCACCGGTACCAATGCCGGGGCCACCAAGGAAACCGGCGAGCCCAATCATGCGGGCAATGCAGGCGGCTCCTCCATCTGGTATTCCTGGACGGCTCCCGCGGGCGGCGGAGTTTACACCTTCGACACGTTAGGCAGCAGCTTCGACACCCTGCTCGGCGTTTATACGGGCACCAGTGTTTCCAGCCTCACGCAGGTGGTGGCCGATGATGATGCGGGCACCGCGGTCACCAGCGCCGTGTCTTTCCAGGCCGTTGGCGGCACTACGTATTCCATTGCGGTCGATGGCCACGGCGGAGCCTCCGGCAACGTGGTGTTGAACTGGACGCTGAACAGCAGCACGCCCACCATCAACAGTTTCTCGCCCTCCATTGGCGGAGTGGGCACCACTGTGGTGATCAACGGTGCCAGCTATACCGGCGCCACTTCGGTTGCCTTCAATGGAACGCCGGCTGCGTTTACGGTGATCTCACCCACGCAGATCAATGCCACTGTGCCTGCGGGTACCACAACCGGGCCGGTCACCCTCACCACGCCCAGCGGCAGCGTCACCAGCGCCGCCTCCTTCACCTTCATCATCGTGCCGGTGAATGACACCTTCGCCAATGCCACGAACTTGGGCACGGCCGATGGTGTCTTCACCGGCAACAACATCGGTGCCACCAAGGAAACGGGCGAGCCTAGCCACGCGGGTAACGCCGGCGGCGCTTCAGTTTGGTGGAAGTGGACAGCGCCGTACGCGGGCACCTTTTCCCTCAGCACCCAGGGCAGCAGCTTTGACACCTTGCTGGCGGTTTATACAGGCTCCAGCGTTTCAAGCCTGAGCGCTGTTGCGTCCAACGACAACGATCCCGCCGGCGGCACCACCAGTGCGCTGAGTTTTGGCGCCACGGCTGGTACAGTGTACTACATCGCGGTTGACGGTTCTGGCGGAGCGACGGGGAACATCGTGCTCACCGTCAATCCCATCAGCACCACGGCGACGCTTTTTACCACCGGATTTGAAACCTCCGAAGGCTACCCTTCCACCGGCAAGCTCAGCGGGGTGAAGAGCTGGACTTCCACCGGCTCGGGCGGCAACGGCTTCACCAACGGGGCCTTCAGCGGCCAGGGCCAGCAGGCCTACGTGGGGCTCACTGCACCCACCAGCCCGGACACCAGCCTCTCAGTCTGGCAGCCATTGAATTACACTCCCGCCACCGGAGACGTGGCCACCTTCTCCATCTCCACCGCGATCATTGATTCCACCGGCCGCACCAGCACCCGGCATTATGACCTGTTTCGCTGGGAGGTGTGGAACCTCAGCGGCCAGCGCCTGTTCTCCTTTGAGTTTAACAACGCGACCAACGCCATCAGCTACATCCTGGATGACGGCCTTGGCCCCCAGGCCACTTCGGCCACCCTGGCGAACAGCCACATCTATTCGCTGGTCATCACCATGAACTTCACCGCCGGCACCTGGAGCGCCTCGCTCGACGGCGGTACCGTGGTGACCAATCAGCCCATGACCACCACCGGCTCGGCTTTGAATGTGGGCGGCATCCGCGCCAACTGGACGCAGGTGGACACCAAGGCCGGGAACAACTACATGCTGTTCGACAATTACAAGTTCACCGCCGCCAGCCTGGTGCCACCGCACTTCAGCAGCCAGCCGCTGCCCTTGAGCGTGGCCCCAGGTGCCAGCGCCAGTTTCAGCGCCGTCGCCTCCGGCACACCCGTGATCAGCTATCAGTGGCGCAAGGACGGCACGCCCATTTCCCATGCCACCGGCAGCAGCTACTCCATCGCTTCGGTGAAGAGCATCGATGTCGGCGGCTACGACGTGGTTGCCACCAGCACCGCCGGCACGGCCATCAGTACAGCGGCGCAACTCACCGTCCTGGCCGGCAATTTCAATGTCACCACCTCCGCCTTGCCCGCCATTGGCGGCGCTACCACCGGCGATGGCACCTATACCTCCAGCACGACTGCCACGGTGGTCGCCACCCCGGCCGCCGGTTTCAACTTTGTCTCGTGGACCAATGGCGGCACCGTCGTGTCCACCTCGCCTTCTTACACTTTCGCGGTGACATCCGACGCCACGCTGGTCGCCAATTTCTCCCTGCCGCCGTTTGCAGCTTGGAAAAGCCAATGGTTCACCGCCGCCGAACTGGCCGACCCCTCCATCAGCGGCGATGACGCTGATCCCGATGGCGACGGCCTGCCCAACATCGTCGAGTACGCCCTCGGCCTCAATCCCCGTGTGCCCAACAGCTCCACCGTGCTGACATCCTCCGTCACCAATGGTGTTCTCACCGCCACCTACCAGCTCAGCAAAGCCGCCACGGACGTCACGGTCGTCGTCGAAGAATCCAGCGACCTCATCAACTGGAACTCCGGCACCACCTTCATTTCCACCCCCCAGGTGCTCACCGATGACGGCACCACGCAAACAGTGCAGGTGACGGACAAGCAGTCCTCCGGCAGCAGCCACCGCTTCATGCGGCTAAGGGTGACGAGCCCGTGAGGCAGTGTATCAAGGCTTGACGATTCCAATCCGCGCAAGCATTGAGCGAACCACAGGTAGATGACCGAAGAACTGCAAGTCCTGCGCGACATGGTGAACCGGCTGGAAGCGGCAGGAATTGAATACATGCTGACAGGTTCGGTCGCTTTGAACTGCTATGCACAGCCACGCATGACGCGTGACATCGATTTGGTCGTGGCGTTCTTCCTGAAGGACGCGGCGCGAATTGAGTCCGTGCTAAACGCAGATTACTATGTGTCATCCGAAGCGGCCCATGAGGCCGTGTTGAATCAAAGCAGTTTTAACGCCATTCATCAGGAAACCCTGATCAAAGTAGATTTCATGGTGCGCAAACAAGAGGAGTACCGCCGCCATGAGTTTGCCCGACGGGTACGGTTGCGGATGGGTGACTTTGACGTCTGGGTCGTGAGCAAAGAGGACCTCATTCTTTCCAAACTGCACTGGGCCAAAGATTCGCGTTCTGAACGGCAGCTTGCCGATGTCGAGAACCTGATTGCGACTGGCTGTGACTTGGACTACCTCAAAGAATGGTCAGCAAAATTGAACCTGACAGATATGCTGACACGGGTTTTTCCGTGAAGGATACAGCTCCGGAGATCAATGCAATGATCTTCCGAAGCATGATGAAGCGGTCGGCCAGCGAGCGGCTCATCATGGGTTTTGACATGCACGCCACGGCCCGCGCCCTTGTCTGGTCTTCGATCCCAGCGGAACTTACGATTCCCGAGAGGCGCCGCGCATTCTTCGAACGTTTTTACGGCGAACCATGCCCAGCGGGAGTTGCTGACAGGGCAGGCTGAAGCAAGCGGCCCCGCTCAAGCTCAATACTTCACCGCCCACTCCAGCAGCGCCTGGGCATCCTTCCACACGCTGGTGCTGGTGCCGTTGAGCACGACGACAATCCGCCGGCGGCCTTCCTTTTCGCCGGTCGCGACAAGGCAGTGGCCGGCGGCTTCGGTGAAGCCGGTCTTCATGCCGTCGCAGTACACGCAGGTGCGCAGCACGTGGTTGGTGTTTTCCAGGGTCTCTTTTTTGCCGGTTCCAAGGGTGAAGGTATAGCTCTTCAGCTTCACGATTTCACGAATTTCCGGCCGCTTGTCGGCCTCCTTGGCGATGCGGGCGAGATCGCGCGGGGTGCAGTAGGGCTCGGGCTGGCCGCCAATGGGCGGCAGGCCGTGGGGGTTGATGTAGAGGGTGTTTTCGCAGCCCAGCTCCTTGGCCCGCTTGTTCATCTTTTCAGCGAAGGCCGCCAGCGAGCCGGCGTTGTCGCGGGCGAGGGCCTGGGCGATGTCGTTGCTGCTTTTCACCAGCAGGGCGGTGAGCAGGTCGCGGCGCGTGTAGGTTTCGCCTTTTTTGAGGCCGATGCGCACGGGGGCGCACTTGGTGTCGTCCTCCTCCACGGTCAGTTCCTTGTCCAGCTCGCCCGATTCGGCAAGGAGCAGGGCGGTCATGACCTTGGTGGTGCTGGCGATAGCACCGCGCTTGTCGGCATTGCGCTCGAAATACACTTCGTCGGTGGCGGGGTCGATCACGATCACGCGTTCGCAAGTGGTGGCCGGGGCGGGGCCGCGGCGCAGCTTGGTGTCCCAGGCCACCTTGGACTGGCGCACTTTTTCCTCATTGTCGGCCAGCACCTTCTCGCGCCGTTTCAAGGCCTCTTCCGACTGCTTGACCTGCGCCTGGAGGCCTTCGACTTCCTTGCGGCCGTCCAGCAGGCGCTGCTCACGCTTGACCAGGTCGTTCTCCTTGGCGTTCACCTCTTCCTCGCGCCAGCGCAGCTCGGCTTCCTTCTTCGGATCGTCGCAGCCGGTCAGGCCCAGCAGGCTGAGCGCGGCCCAGCAGTACAGCCAGCGGAAGGAGCGGCGGGAAAGGGCGGAGGAAGGGCGGCGGAAAAGGGGCATCAGAGGTCGTTGAGCAGGTCCTTGAGCTGACGGGCGGGCCACTGGCCGGGTGCGTTGGACTCGCCCAGATAGCCGTAATTGAGCAAGGAACCGAGTTTCGCAAGCGTCAACCTCGAAACCCGGCCAAGCCCGCCCATGCCCATGGCGGCCATGGGCAGGCGGCGCTTGCCGGCGACCAAGGCCATCAACCGTGCCAGATCGTCGGCACCGTTGAGATAGGTGGCGAATTTCACCCCGTCGAACCCGGCTGTCTGGGCAAAATCCATCGCTCCTGTGAGCACTTCAATGCCTGGGGTGGCAGAGAAATCATGGAAGGAACCGATGACTGGCACGCTGAGGCTGCGCGCCTTGGCCATCACCTCGCGCAGATCCTGGGCGCTGCGCAGCTCGATGTCGATGAGCGAGGCCAGGCCCACCAGCGGCTCCAGCATGGCGCGGCGGGCGGCGGCGTCGAGATTGCCCTGGCCGCCTTCTTCCGGGTGCCGGGCCGTGAGCAGCACAGGCACGCCCAGCAGGGGGATGAATTCCTCCAGTTCATCAGTGTCGAGCTCCAGCAGGTCCAGCCGCAGCTCCATCACGTCGCAGGTGGCGGTGCGCTCCTCGGGGCTCAGCTTTAGGAAGGCGGAAATGGCCTCCGGCTGGCTGGCAACCCCGACGGTGAGGGGGCGTGAAGAAAGCAGCAGGTTTTTAGAGGAAAGAAGTTGAGCCATTTTTGAGAAACACTATAATATTTAACAAAACAAAAGTAATTAATCCCACTGAACCGTTCAGTATGATTGGTCGGAGGCAGGAAATCAATTTGCAGCTTACTGAGCTCGTGGACAGCGCGATTCTCGCCGCGAGCCTGTGGGTGTCCTACGTTCTGCGCGCCTACGTGATGCAGAGCTATTTTCCCAAAATGGAGGTCATCCCTCCGTTTCAGGACTTCTTCTGGGTGGCGGCGGTGGTGGTGCCCTTCACGCCGATCATGCTCGAGTCGCGCGGGTTTTACGACAACCTCATCAACAAGAGCTTCATTCGCTCCCTGCGCCAGATGGCCGGTGCGTTGGTGGGGCTGGGCACGCTGATTGGCGCGTTTGTGGTGTTTTTCCGCTGGGAGGTGCCCAGCCGTACCACCGTCATCATCGATATTTTTGTCTCTGCCCTCCTCCTGCTGCTGCGCGAGGCCTACCAGCGCGACATAATGCAGCGCCGGCTCTCCAACGGCCGGTCGCGCGAAAACGTGCTGCTGGCCGGCATGCCTGCCGATGCCGACAAATTGTTGCGCGGCCTGAGCGATGAGCAGCGCGCCGAACTGGATGTGAAAGGGGTCGTTGACATCACCACCGAGCCGGTGGCGACGCTGGTGCAGGCCATGCATGAGCAGTCCGTCTCCCGGGTGATTTTTGCCGCCCAGCACGTGCACTTCGCCCGCATCGAGGAGGCTGTGCAGGCTTGTGAAACCGAGGGCGTCGAGGCTTGGATCAGTGCCGATTTCTTCCAGACCTCCATCGCCCGGCCCACTTTCGACGTGCTCAGCGGCCGCCTCATGCTGGTGTTCCACAGCACGCCGCAGATCTCCTGGGCGCTGGTGCTCAAGGACATTGTGGACCGCGCGGGCGCCCTGGCGATGCTGCTCTGCTCAACCCCCTTCTGGCTGGTGGCGATGATTGGCATCCGCCTCACGTCTCCCGGGCCGATTTTCTTCCGCCAGGAGCGCAGCGGGCGCTATGGCCGGCCGTTCATGATGTGGAAGTTCCGCACCATGCACAGCAATGCCGAAGCGATGCGCGACAGCCTGGCGGCGCACAATGAGATGGACGGCCCGGTCTTCAAAATTCGCAACGACCCACGCATCTTTGCCTTCGGCCAGTTCCTGCGCAAGTACAGCATCGACGAGGTGCCGCAGCTCATCAATGTGCTCCGCGGTGAGATGAGCCTGGTGGGCCCCCGGCCGCTGCCGGTGTACGAGATCAACCGCATTGAGAAACACGCCCAGCGCCGCCGCCTCAGCGTGAAGCCCGGCCTCACCTGCCTGTGGCAGGTCAGCGGCCGCAACGGCATCAAGAACTTCGAGGAATGGGTCGCGCTGGACCTGAAGTACATCGACAACTGGTCGCTGCTGCTGGACCTGCAGATCCTGTGCCAGACGATCCCGGCGGTGATTCGCGGCAGCGGGGCACATTAGAGCGGGGCACGAGCGCGAGGCCACGGGACCAAGGGGACCTACAGGACCCACGGCTGCGCAGTAGTAGTGCCGTAGGTCCCCTTTGTCCCCTCGGTCCCGTGACTCCGCGCTCTTCAAAATTCCGATAACCGTGCCCGCACTGCCTTCAGCGCGCCCAGGCTCCAGATCACCGGGTACAGCCGCTCGTGGTACCACAGCCGGGCAAAATACAGCCCGATGGGCGCTGTGGGAAAATGGGTGCCGTTCAGCGTGGCATCCACCAGCCAGGAGGTGCCGTGATGGATGGCTTCCTGCACCGCCGGATCGTTCGAACCGCTTTGCGCCAGCGCCTTCAGGGCCACGCCGCTCTCTTCAAGGGTAGGCTCGATTTCTTTTGCTCCGCCCCAGCCGCCGGAGCGGTGCTGCTCGGCCAGCAGGCCCGCAATAGCGGCAGCGGGCAGGGGATCATCGGGGCCCATGCCTGCGCCTGACAAGCCGCTGAGTACCTGGGCCGTGCCGTACACGGGATTGATCTCCTGGGCATGATGCTCATTGCCGAACCACAGCGGCTCCCAAGTTTTGCCGCCCTTGAGCCGCGCCTTTTTCAGGTAGCGCAGGGCCTTCTCCACTGCCGTAGTTGGTACGGTTTCGCTCCACAAGTGCCAGGCCCACAGCGCGTGCGCAGTCAGCTCCGGGGAGCTGCGGTCGAAGGGCAGAGCACCCCAGCCGCGGCAGAAGGTGGGCATGCCGCCGTCGCGGTTTTGCAGGTCCAGCAGCCACTTCACCGCCGCCTGCGCCTGTGGGGCAAGGGCCTGGCGCTCCTCGTCGGACTCGCACAGGTGCCATAGCGCGACCAGGCTGCCTGCCGTGTCATCCGCATCCGGCACGCCTCCTGGCATGTTCGTCCACGCCCAGCCGCCGGGTGCCGCATTGGTAAAGGGATGCACCTCCTGGTATTGCTGGCCGAGGAGCCAGGCTTTTAAGGGTTCGCGCTGCGCCGTGCTGAGGTCACTGCCCAGAGCCTTGATGGAAAGGCTGGTGCCCCAGGTGGCTAGGTTCGTGTCGATCGGCCAGCTTCCATCCTCGCGCATGGAGCCGCGCAGGAACTCCACCGCCGGGCCCACGCAGGGATGATCCTTCTCCCCGGCTCCGGCCAGCGCCATGGTGACAAAGCTGGTCAGCGGTGTGGCCTCCAGGTAGCCGCCGCTGCTGGGCTGCAAGGCTCTCAACAAGGGGCGCACACGCCGCCAGGCCAGCTTGCGAATCCAGTACATGGGCGACCAGCGTGAGGGCGGCGCATGATAAAATCGAGCGTGGCCGATGGCGATGAGCGCGGGCAGTGCATAGCTTACCACCGGCAGGCCGATGGCTCCGAACCACTCGCGCGGCAGCGCGGCCAGTTCGAACGGCAGCGCCAGCACCCGCTCCCAGGCATCAGCGCCCAGGCGGCCGCCGAGCGTGGCCATCATGAGGATCGGCACAGAGAAAGTCTTGTCCTTGCCATAGCGGGCGATCACGGCTTTCGCGATTTTCTCGGGCTCCAGAGAGCCCACGGTGGCCTTGATCCACGCCTCGCACCGCTCCACCGACCGGCCCCGGCCGCTGATGCCCAGCGCGGACCATACCAGCAGGGTGGTGGACAGATTGCTCTTTGAGATCGTCGTGTCGCCCCAGCCGCCGTCAGCGTTTTGATGCTCCACCAGCCACTTCAGCCCCGGGCGGATGAGGTCTTCGTGCGCCTTTACGTCCACCAGCGACAGCGCCACCACAGCCGTGGCGGTGGACAGCGCGCTGCTCGACAAGGTGCCTTCCCAATGCCCGTCCGGCGTCATCAGCGAAAGCAGATGCGCGCGGGTGTTGAGAATGGCGAGATCAAGGCGGTCCATCGGCATCGTTAGAGGACGGCGAAGAGCTCGGCCAGCGGGATTTGCGAAGTTGGACAAAGTGAAACCCTCGTGTACTGCTCGCCTTCCTCCTTCTCATCACAGTGCATGAAACGCTGGCTTCACCGCATCTTCGCCCTTCTGTTCGGCGGCCTGTTTGTTTACGCTGGTGTGCAAAAGCTGCGCGATCCCATGCTCTTCCTCTCGGATGTGCGCAGCTTTGACATCCTGCCCGACCCGTATGCTGCCTTCCTGGCGTTGGGCCTGCCCTGGCTGGAAGTGTTCGCTGGGCTGGCGGTCATCTCCGGCGTCATGCGCAATGGCGGCCTGCTGCTGCTGAATGGGGCGCTGGTCGTCTTTTGTTTCGCCCTGGGGTCGGCCTGGCATCGCGGCATCAACATCCAGTGCGGCTGCTTTGGCGGCTCCGCGGTAAATTCCAATTACATCGAGCTCTTCATTCGTGATGGGCTGCTCCTCGCGCTGGGCCTTGCGCTGCTGGTCGTGGAATGGCGCTGCCGCAACAAATCGTCCTCCCCTGCATGAGCACCCCGCGCTACCATTTCGCCTCTGACAACACCTCCGGCATCTGCCCCGAAGCCTGGCAGGCCCTCGATGAAGCCAATGAAGGCTTCCAGCCCAGCTACGGTGATGACGAAACCACCCGCGCCGCCTGCGAGGCCTTCCGCCAGTTCTTCGAAACGAACTGCGACGTGTACTTTGTCTTCAACGGCACCGCGGCCAATTCGCTCTCGCTCGCCAGCCTGACCCAGAGCTTCAACAGCATCATCACCGCCCACGAAGCCCATGTGGAAACCGATGAGTGTGGC
>FTCC01000236.1_pt1 | contig 18497 bp, 12 predicted proteins | sample 1639481 | NCBI WGS metagenome assembly FTCC01 (sample SAMEA3914864, study PRJEB12502) | metagenome | biome: forest; material: soil | place: USA | collected 2012-03-12 | depth 0.3 m | reverse complement strand
TTCTCCTTGGTCAGGATCGGCGGGTAGTCGGTGGTCTTGGCGATGCGCGCGCCCTTGCCCAGCTTGCCCCAGCTTTTGTCGCCACCGGGATTGTAAAACACCAGGCCTTCAGGCTTGGCCTGGCCATCGAAGCTGCGCACGAACATGGTGCGGATTTCTGAGGCGGTGCGCTCGCGGTTCCAGACACGAAACTCGGCAATCGAGCCTTCCGTTCCTTTGGCCGGGCTGCTCCAGCCTACGCGGCAGTTCTCATACTTTGCGGGTGCAGGCTTGATGCCCGCGGCATCGAACTCGCCGTTCTGATAAATCTTGCACAAGCCCTGGGCATCGCGGGTTACGGCGATGTGTGTCCACAAATCAGGAGTCATCGGCTTCTTCGCCACCGCCACATCATGCAGGGCGGAGCCGCCATAGACGCGGAATTTCGAGCCGAAGAAGTTCATGTCCACACCGCCGGGAGTGCCGAGGATGCTGTCCTCGTTGCCGATGCCGGGCGCAAGGCGCACCCAGCATTCCACGGTGAAGGGGCCGTCCAGCGTGATCTTGCTTTCCGCCCAGGCCGTGTCCTGCCCATCCAGGGAGAGCACGGGATGGAACACGTTGCCGAGGCTCTGCATCAGGGCCGCCAGGTCCTTGTCGTCGCCCAGCACGATGTTAAGCCGCTCGGCCATCGGGCCGTCGAGATCGCCCTTGGGCAGGCGGTTGGTCTTGAGAGCTTCGACCATGGCCTTGGCGCCCGTGCGGGTGCTGGAGAGGGCGTTCAATACGGCACGCTGCTGCGGCAGGCTGAGGTTGGCGTACAGGGCGACCACTTCGTCACCGGCCTTCGGGTTTTTGGAGGAAGCCAGCGCCGCGAGTGCTTCGTCACGCACCGCCGCATCGCCCGATTTTGCCAGGGGCACGAGCACTTCGATGGCCCCGCTGCGCAGCTCCCGCAAGGCTTGCAGGGCGGCGAGCACGCTGGTGTTTTGCTTCACCATCGACACCAGATCAGGCTCCAGCGCCGCAAGTTGAAAGCCGCCGATCAATCCGACGCCGAGGGCGAGGCCATCTCCCTTGTCGCCTAACAATTGCTTGGCGGCATCAGTGAGCAGGGGCGCGATCTTGGCGGGATCGAGCTTGGTCTTCTGTTCCAGCAGCTTGTCCGCCACTGCGACGCGGGACTTGGGGCTGGCCAGCAGAGCCTTCAATGCTTCGCCACAGCCTGACTCTTCGGGGAACTGCGCCAGGCGCAGCAGCTCTTCGTCGTTCGGTGCACGGTCGAGCTGCGGCAGCAGCTTCGCCACGCGTGAGGCGCTGGCCTTCGGTTCGAGCGCGAGGGAGGCCAGCACCCGGGCTTCCACGGGCAGCTTGGCGGCTTCTTCAGAATCCAGGAACTTGGCCACTAGCTCCGGCTGGCGCTCAAGGAACAGACGCACCAGATAGCGTTCGAACTCGCGTTCATAGGCTGCCCCCACAGGAATAGGTTTGCCGTTGCGCGAAGGTGCGACCGGGCCGGCAAGCGATGGCTGCACGGTGGCCAGCAAGGGGCCGATGGACCGCGCCGCATTGTCCACGCCGAGCTTGGAGGTGGCTTGAATCGCGGCATAGCGCACTTGAGCCTCAGCGTCATGCGTGGCCTCGGCCAGAGCTTTGAGTGGTGGTGAAGCATTGCCGCCACCGGCTTCCACAGTCTCCAAATAAGGCACGGTGAAAGTCGCCGCGGCACGCCTGACATTGGCATTGGGGGAATGGTGCATGACCGACAGGCCCGCGCTGTCTTCGCTGGAGGCACCATAGACCCAGAGGGACTGGATGCGCTTTGCCGCCGGCTGTGACTCATCGGCTGAAAGCTTGCCCAGCCGGGTGACCAGCTCCTTGTCCACGCCGCTGTCCTCCAGTGCCTGCCAGGCCAGATGAGCGCGGGACGTGGGCTGGGTGCCTAACAACTGGATGAGAGCATCGCGGTCCAGCCTGGAAACATCGGGAATCTCGCTGTGCATGCCTGCCTTGGGCCGCACCCGCCAGATGCGGCCGCGCGTCTTGTCGCGGTCCGGGTGGCTGCGCGGCACCTCGTTGTGGCTGATGATCTTGTTGTACCAGTCCACAATGTAGATGCTGCCATCGGGCGCCTGGGTCATGCCCACGGGGCGAAACATCGGGTCGTCACAGGAAATGAAGTCGGGCAGCAGCTCCAGGCGCCAGCCGTTGGGAGCCTCGCGCGGATGCTTGCGGTTGTCGTCGCGATGCATGGCAATGGCCTGGATTTTGGAGGTGATCGGGTTGGCCACGATCATGAGCAGTTCATCCTCCTTCAGGGAAGGGGCGAGCTGGCGGAAGCCGCCTTCGCCGAGGGCTAGGCCGCTCAGGCCGGTGCCGCCCATCTTGAAGTCGGGAGCCTGCACGGGGTAGTGCGGCGCATAGCTCTTGAACAGGCGGTCGGCGCAGCCGGGGTAGTTCGCATATTCGTCAAACGGCATCACCGGGTAGCCGTAGTCATTGGCTTCCTGGATGAAGGACTCGCCCTCGCCGGTGAAGACCAGGCCCCAGATGTTGCAGGGGCCGGTGCTGGTGGGTTCGAAGCCGGTGCCGTCGGGCCGGAAGCGAGCCATGCGGGTGTTGGGGAACTCGGTCAGCCTGCCACTTTTGTCGAGCACCGTGCCGCTGTTGAAGGCGCCCTGTGCCATCCAGATCCAGCCGCCAGGAATGCGGGTGAACTGATGCGGCAGCAGGTGCGAGTCCTGCACGCCGAAGCCGGTGAGCATCACCTCGCTCTTGTCCGCTTTGCCATCGCCATTGGTGTCGCTCAAAAGCAGGATGTCGTGGCCGTGCAGCGCGTAGCACTTGTCGCCTTTGCCCCAGGGCAGCAGGCCTTCCGGCATGGCCAGGCCGTCGGCAAACACCGCGGGGCTGGTGAGGCCGCCGGCGGGCAGGGGAGCGTTCAGGGCTTCGCGTGGATAGACCAGGATCTTGTCTTTGCCCTTGCTGGCGTACAGCGCTTCGGCTGCAGCAGGGTTCTCATTGGCATCCATGGGATACTCCAGCGCCGTCTGCGTCCACATGCGGCCGCGCTGGTCAAAGGCCACGCAGACAAACTTGCCGATGCCGTCGCTTTCCTTGGCCACCAGCTCGATCTCATAGCCGGGCGGCAGCTTGAAGGCCTTCCGCTCTTCTTCCGCGGTGCGCGCATTGCCCTGCACTTCGTTGTAGCTCAGATCGCGCTTGCCGGTTGATGGTGCGGCGGCCTCCTTCTTCGGGGGATTGAGCAGCCTGCGCACGCCGTCCACGCCGCCGAGCGATTTCCAGGTCGGCGCGCCAGGGGTGGCGGGCAGCTCGTCAAGGGTCACGTCTTTCACCTGCACCTGGGTGTTGCCGCCGCCGTGAATCTGAATGCCGATGATGCCGTCGGAAGGAACATTGGGATCCTGCTCAGTGTAGTCCAGGCCTTGCACGCCATTGATCCACGTCTGGATGCGCGGGCCTTCGGCGCGGATCACGTAGTCGTTCCAGCCCCACAGGTTGATGACGGGCCGCAGCGCCGCCATGTTCGATTTCATCATGAGCCGGTTGCGCCGGCCTTCGTCGTAAATCGCCGCATACCACTCCGGCTCACCATAGTCGCACTGGTAGCCGCACACCTCATGGCCGGTGGCATTGCGCTGGGTGCGGATTTGGATGCCGGAATTGATCATGCCGGTCTTGGGATCGCCGGTGAGCTTGATCTTGAGGTGCAGGACAAAGTTTGAGTACGAGCCCTTGGTGCAAAGGAAGTCGTTGTACGGGATCTTGTTGCCGTCGCCCCCCGTCAGGCAGCCGTCCTGCACGGCCCACAGCTTGGGCGAAGGCGATTCCCAGCCCGCGAGGGTCTTGCCATCAAAGAGGGACACAGGCTGGGCGAAGGCCGTGGCGGTGAGGCAGAGAGAAAAGAAAAGGGCGATGCGCATGGTGGTGGAGAGGAACGACGACCATTGCAGCATCTTCGCAACGTGGCGTCCACCATCACCTGACTGAAACGCACCTGGTATCCGCGCCCTATGTTTTGAGGCGTGACACGCTTCGGTTTTTTCGCCAGGCTGCCTCCCATGAGAAGCCTCGTGACAACGGTCTTGCTTTGCGGGGCCCTTTTCTGCCACGCCGTCGGCAAAGATGGCGGTGAAAAGCCCGCCGCGAAAGCAGCCGAGGCAAAAGCAGAGAAGGAAGCGCCATTGAAGCTGCTCAATGCCAAGGAGCTCGACCAGCTGCTGAAACGCCGCGTGCGTGGCGGGCTTGGTTACACCTTCACGCAGTTTGCCAACATGTTCATGGTCACCAGCAATCTGGGCACCGGCAAATGTGTCGGCCTCCAGTCCAGGGACAAAGACATTCTTGCCACCGAGCTGCAAGGCGTGTTTCCCGATTCCTACCATCCCACGCTGGCCGAGCTTCTCGATGCCATTGCCCTTCAGACGTTCTCAAAATGGTCCTACATTGAGAAAGACCAGACCATCATGACGGACGAAAAGGATGAAGCCAAACCGCATGACGGAGTGGTTGTCATCACCTTCAGTCGGCTCAGTCCCGCCGGGCCGCGCAAGAAGCCTTTTGAGGTCACGCCGGCCAAGGGCTGGAAACATGAGGATCGCGGCAACTGGGAAACTTACATCCCGCCCATTGCTCCTGTCGGCATGGACATTTATGAAATGGGCCGGTATTCCGCCAGAAAGGGAGACACCCTCGCCGGCCTCATGACGGGAATCCGCAAGGATGTTTCGCTCGAGTGGGCCCGCCGCATCAACCCGCAGGCTGGGGAGAGCGACCTTAAGCCTGCCAAGGTGGGTGACATCGAGGCGCTGCATTTTGAAGCCCCGGTGCCTTCAAAAATGGGGCCCAAGCTTCACTGGCGCCAATGGGTTTTCACGGTGGGCGACCGCTGCTATTTCGTTGTCAGCACCTTGTTTGCGGAGCAGGAGGTGGAACTCCTGCCCGATGTGGAGCAGATGCTAAAGACCTTTAAGTCCCTTGAGGTTCAGTGACCCGCCACCTTGCTCCAGACCTCGTCTGGGGTTGAACCGGTGACATCCTTGAAGGCCTGCTCGTTAAGCTTGCCTTCGTGGCCGAGGCGGTTCAGCTCGGCAACAATGCCCGCTGTCTTGCCCACCTGCGCCTTGGCCAGCAGCGCGGCGGCGGGATTGTAGGCGGCGTGGTAATCCTGGCCGGCGCGGGGCTTGAAGCGGGCGCCCTTCATGGGCTCGTAGTAGTAATAGCGCACGTAATCCGCAATGCCTTCCACCAGCCAGCCGGTGCTGCCACCGGGATAGGCCTGGACCACATGCACCAGCTCGTGCACGAGCGCGCCGACGTCATTGGGATGCGCCTTGAAGTAGCCGCTGCTGGCTTCAATGGTGCTGCCTGAGCAATGGGCCACGCCGGGCATGTCCTTGAACCGCAGCGTAACTTCGGACGGTGTATCATACTTGGCACCCAGGATGCCGCGGATGCGCGGGTACCATTCCCGCAGTGCTTCTTCCGTCATGGTCACCAGGCCAGGAGGTGCGAGCTCGGCGCCTTCGATCTTTAGCTTCAGGGGCGAGGGCTGAGGCAGCTCTTCAATGAACACGTCCTTCACCTGCACCTGGGCGGCGCCGCCGCCGTGGATTTGGATGGCGATCTGACCGTCTTGCACCACCCAGGGCTCGGTTTCGGTGTAGTCGAGGGCGGGCACACCGTTGATCCAGGACTGAATGTGCGGCCCTTCGGCGCGTACGCGGATTTCATTCCAGTCCTCCTCTTTGATGGCTGCCGTTGCCGCCTTCATGTCTTTGGATTCAGCGATCACCTTGTTGCGGCGCGATTCATCGTAGAGCTTGCCATACCAGCCCTTGCCATAGTCCACCTGGTAGCCGCTGGTTTCCGCGCTTCCCAGCACCCGCACGCTGCGGATTTGCACCCCGCTGTTCACAAAGCCCGTGCCGGTGAGCCGCAGCTTCACCCGCAGGTCAAAGTCCGCATAGGATTTGCAGGTGGAGAGGAAGTCGTTGTGGGCCACCTTCTCCGTCAGCGAGCCGCCGCGGATCTCGCCGTCTTCCACCTTCCAAAGTGAAGGTGTCGGTGTTTCCCAGCCATCCAGGGTCTTGCCATCAAACAGCGACACCGGTCCGGCCCAGGCCGGACCTGCAAGAGCGAACAGGGAGAGAAAAAGGGAGAGGCGCATGGTGAAGGCATTGCAGCAGGTTGGCCGCGCCAAGTCCATCGGATTGCAGCCGGCATCGCGATGAAGGGGCGCGGAAATTTTTCTGGCTCCTGTAATTCCTCGTTTCGTCCCGCCTAGAAACCCGATGAACGCCAAAGCCACGACGGCGGCGGCGGGTCCCGAACCCATCCTATCCATCCACAAGCCATGAAAACCATTGTTGCTCTTCTGTCTCTCACCGGCCTGCTGGCCGTTGCTTCCTCCGCCCAGGCCGCCGCCACCACAGGCACTTACCGCGGCCTCTCCACCACCCACGTGTATTACTATAGCTTCAGCCTGCGAAAGTTCACGTCTGTGCGCACCTACTCCAGCACGGCGGTCGTTTCGATCGGCAGCCCGAAAACTCAGGGAGTGCAGCACGAGAACAACCCATTCTCGCTGGTCGTGAGTTCGGCCGCGCCCCTGGCGGGAGGAGCGTTGACGCTTGATTCCGCCTCGACCGGAAACTTCCTTTTGCAGTACTGGAAGTTCAGCAACACCAGCTCGGGGTTCACCGGCCGCCTGACCAATGACGGGAGTGACTACGGCCTGAATGTGATGAACGCGGTGAACGCCTGGGGAGATCTTGTTCCTGGCAGTCCGAGCCTGGGCGGCAGCATCACTTCTTTCACGTTCTATGATGCCCGCTACGGCGCTGGTTATCAGACGGCTTTGACCGCCTCCAACTCGGGCAAAAAACTCAGCATGCAAATCACAGGCTGGGAACGGGTGTTGGGGGAATGGGAGGGCTGGTCTATGTGGTCACCTCGATTTCCGCCTCCCGCTAGTTAGCCGGCAGCAAAGGAGCGACGTCCCGGCCTGCACAGGCCGGGATGTTTTCGTCAGGGGCGGGCGATTCAACAGGGATGTTTGCGCTTGCGGCTGGTCGTGGGACCTGCGGTTGCAGCCGCTATGCGCTTGGGTGAACACTGGTTTGTTCACCATGGATCCCTCCCGCCCATCGGCTGATGCTTCAAATTTCGCCGTGCCGCCGTCGGCTGCGACGAATCTGCGGCCCGAGGACGATGCGAGGCGGGATTTTCACGGGATGACCGGCCTGCCGTCCCCGGAGCATCTGACCGAGCTGCTGCCGGGCCGCAATTTTGTCGCCGAGAGCTTTATCGGCCAGGGGGGCATGGGCGCGGTTTACCGGGGTTTTCAAATCAATCTCAACCGTCCCGTCGCCATCAAGATCCTGGAGCTAGGCCACGGGGCAGACTTCGATTTTGCGGACCGGTTCCGTCGCGAGGCGGAGGCGATGGCCTCCTTGAGCCATCCTCACATCGTGGCCGTGCACGATTTTGGCAGCGCCGGGATGAAGTACCTCTACCTGGTGATGGAGTTCGTTGATGGCACGGATCTCACCCATGTGCTGAGAGCCGGCCAGATGAACCAGGATCTGGCGCTCTACCTTCTGCCGCAGGTGTGCGATGCGCTTGGTTTTGCGCATGAACGGGGGTTGGTGCACCGCGACATCAAGCCCGCCAACATTTTAATAACCTCCGACTGGCGGGTGAAGGTGGCGGACTTCGGGCTGGCCAAGAAAATGGACCCGGCGGGCACGCTGCTAACCCGTACCAACCTGATCATGGGGACGGCGGAGTACGCGGCCCCTGAGCAGATGGAGGGCGCGCCGGATGTGGACGGCCGGGCCGATATTTATTCCCTGGGAGTGACGATGTACCAGATGCTCACCGGCGAGCTGCCGCGCGGTGCCTGGCAGCCACCCAGCACATTGGTGCGGGTGGATCCCCGGCTCGACCCGATTGTGACCCGTGCGATGATGCCGCGGCGCGAGCAGCGTTTTCGGTTCGCAGGCGAGATGTCGCATCAGATTGTCGCGCTCGCCCACACCATGGCTTATGAAAAGGCCGCCGCCGCCACCGCACACGCGCCCGTTGCCTTGCAGCCCAGGCTGGCAGCGTCCCGCGCCGCTGTTCGAGAGGCGGTTCCAAGGACGAAAAAACCCCCAATGGCCATGTTCCTAGGCCTGGGGTCTGCGATGGTCGTTCTGGCCCTTGGCGCCTGGCACGCGTTTACACCTCAGCGGCTGCCCACAGGGCCCGGAATTGCACCCGGCTTCTCCGAAAGGCCGCCATCAAGCTCTCCCGTATTTCCGGCCAGCCAGCAAGCGAAGCAGACCACGGCACCGCTGCCGAAGCTCGACCGGTCGAAAGTGGACGACGGCGTGCCGTGGCGTTCCATCGACCTCAACCAGATCGACGACGATGACACCCACCATCGGGATCGCTACAAGCACCTGGCGGACGGCACATTGAACCTGGTGAACGCCGGATGGGTTTGGGATAGTCGCATCTATAAGGGGGATGTCGCGGCCCGCGCCCGTTTCCGCCGTGGGCCGGATTCTGGCACCTCGGATTTCAGGCTGATGGTGCGCGACCAGGCTGGGGCAAACTACTCGGCGGCGAATACAGGCAGGCTGCTGCGCTATGTCTGGCATGCGGGTGCGACGGTTGAACCGGCCATCCTTGCTTCCTTTCCACCGATCTCCGGCGTTGGGAGCCATACACTGGAGCTGCGGGCCGCAGGCGACCGGCTCACGGTGGTCCTGGATGGGGCCGAGGTGGCCGAGGCGCAGGACGGCGGGCTGTCCGAAGGCCGGATTGGACTGCTGGGCAGCAACATCATTGTGGAAAGCCTGGAGTACCAAGTCCCGGAAACCAGGTGAACCGTGGTGGAAGAGGGAGTGCCCGGCTGGCGGCGCACTGATGGCCGGAAAAACAGGGTGCCCGCCGCTTCAGCAGATTCCGAGCAGGTGACCAAGCTCGGCCTGCACTTCCTCTTCGCTGTTTGCGTCCAGGCATTTGGCCACCTCGTCCATCAGCACCTCTCTGTAGCGGGTGCGCAGGCGGAATACGGTCACCCGCAGATTGTTGAGTGTCATGCCCAGGGGGGCGGCAAGCTCGGCGTAGTCGTCCTCGGTGCTCCCTGGCCCCACCAGATGGCGCAGCGCGTCGAAAAGCACCCCCTTGCCCTCCCTAGCGTAGCGTTCGCGCAGGCGCTCCACGGCGTGGTCGAGCAGGGCGAGCACCCATTGCTTGTTATAGATGTCCTCGGGGGTCAGCGCGTCCACAGGCTCCAGGGCGTATCGCTCCTCGGCCACCACCTCGTCGAAGGAAAGGGTGATCAGGCCGCCGCCACGCTTCTCCGCCTGCTGCTTGCGCCATTCATCCCGAATGAAGCTTTTCAGGCTGGTAAGGAGGAAGGTGCGCAATCTGCCCCGCTCGGGCGATGCGCTTGCAAAGCCCCGATGGCTCAGCAGCGAGGAGAAGAATCCCTGGGCAAGGTCCTTGGCATCTTCCGGGCTGTGCCCGAGCCGGCGCACGAATGCATAGAGCGGATACCAGTAGGCGCGGCAAAGGTCTTCCAGGGCTTTTCGCGCCTCCTTTTCGTCGTCGGAGGAGACTCTTGCCACCCAGCTCCAGCGGGTGGGCATGAAGGAGGCGGTTTGATCAGGAGCAGGCATGGCGGGAGGGCGGGCTGCGTAAACGGAACAATGGTTCTGGCAGCCGTTGCGATGTCAACCTGTCCCCGCTGACGAAAGGGAAGGGAAGTCTCAATGGTTTTTATGGAAAAAACTATAAAATAAGGCGAGTCATGATAGGGTGGGCTTGACCCGTTCCATGCTACCACGATGACCGACAGCCACAGAAAGCAAAGGCCTCGCCTCTTGCGGGCCGTGAAAATAGGACTGATTCTGGGCCTGATCGTTTGCTTTCTAGAGGACGGGCGCCGGGTACGATTGCATCGGCGGCGGATGCAAGAGGCAGTGAGGAAGATGGAGGCCCGGCGAGCCGAGGAAAATAAACGGCCAGACGACGGCAAAGCAGGAAGCTGATCGACATCAAGGCGTGAAGCTGCGCCTCTCCACGCGCTAAAGCGACGCACAACAAACCCTGAGGCGCTGGGCTGGACGGAGTTGTGAACACGCAAATTCCCCGTGCAAATCGAGGATAAAATATGCCCAAGATTGCATTCTTACCGTCGGCCTGGGCGGCAATGGCGAATAAGGAGTGATGGATCGCTCGTTTGAGTGTGGACAAGCGGTGATACCGCGCCTGGGGCGAGTTCCCTGGGCGCGGGTCGCTTGAGGGCGGAGTTAGATCCGCGAGCGGTATTCTGAAGGCAGGCAGCCGACCCAGCGCTTGAAGGCGCGGGAGAAGGCGATGGGGCTTTGATAGCCGACGGAGCGGGCGATGAACTCCTGCTTGTCCTGGTGGGAGGCGAGCAAGGTTTGCGCGGCCTGGATGCGCAGGGAGGCGAGGTGGGCCATGGGGCTGCGGCCGAGCTCTTTCCAGCACAGGCGACGGAAGTGTTCCTCGCTCACATGCGCTTCATTGGCCAGGGAAGAAAGCGTCCAGTCTTCGGCCAGGCTGGCCTGCACGCGGGCCCAGAGGGAGCGCAGGCGTTCGTCGCGCCGCCACGGTTCAGCAAGGCGGCGGGCGTGGTGCTGCACCAGCTCGATCCAATGATGCAGGGCCTTGCTGTCGCGCGTGCTTTCCCATTCGGCGCGGAGGCCCTCCCACACGCGCTGGAGCTGGGCGGCATCGACCTTCACGCGCACGGGCGAGGCGGCACTGACGAGCGGGGTGACGAAGGGCGGCTCATCGTAGCGCAGCCACAGGAAGCGCCATGGCCTGCGCGGCAGGGCATGAAAGGCATTGGGCACTCTTGGCGGCGCCATGCAGGCCCAGCCGGCGCCGATGGTGAGCCAGCGGCCATCCAGCAGCACCCGGCCGGAGCCTGCCACGCAGATCATGATGAAGCTGCCGCCGGGATGCAGGCGCACGCGTTCATAGGGCGCCACGGCCTCATCAATGCCCAGCCGGGCGATGCGCTGCACGGCCAGCGCCTTGCAATCGCCAGCCTCCAGCACCCAGCGTGTGGAGCGCGGGCCGTCGATGGTGGTTTCGGCGAGAGGACTGGAGGCGGCCATGGAAGGAGTTGCGAAGGAAGGTTGCCGGGCGGGTTGGACCGCGCTTCATTCACCGGCATCCAACTTAGCCTCCCGCCACCCTGCCATGCAACTCGTCAACAATGCTCCTGGAGCTCCCAATGCCATCGGTCCCTATTCGCAGGCTGCGAAGTCGCAGGGCTTCCTGTTCTGCTCCGGCCAGATTCCGATTGATCCGGCCACGGGCAAGATTGAGGCCACGGAGGTGGAAGGCCAGGCCACCCAGGTATTTGCCAACATCCGCGCGCTGCTGGCCTCGCAGGGGCTGGGGCTGCAAAACGTGGTGAAGTCCACGGTGTTCCTTCAGGACATGGGCGACTTTCCCAAGGTGAATGCGCTGTATGAGGCGGCCTTTGCCGGCCACAAGCCCGCGCGTTCCACCGTGCAGGTGGCAAAGCTGCCACTGGGCGCCCTCGTTGAAATCGAGGTCATTGCCGAGGCTGTGCAGACGCTGGACTGATTTCACTGCGCGGGCTGCAGCGCGGCGGTGCCTTGCGGTGGCATGGTCTTCTTGGAACGGAAGGCCTGCACCCGGCCATTGCCGTCGAAGAGGTAGATCTTGCGCACGTCGTCCAGCTTCATGAAGATCCAGGGCGAGAGCACATTGCGGCCGTTTTTGGTGAAGACGATGTCGTCGGCGATGTACACGCAGGAGTGGAAGGCGTCGCCGGTCTTCGCATCCAGGAAGAACAGGATGTCGCCATACTTGTAGGGTGCATCCACGGCATTGAAGCGCTCGAGCACTGCGGAGGTGGCCAGGCGCGCATCCAGCAAATAGGGCTGGGCGTCGTAGTTGAAGAAGTTCAGGGAGGTCCAGTGGCAGTCCGGCAGCAGGCCGTCGCGGCCCATGCTGATGTCGGGATAGGTCATGAGCAGCTTGCGCGGCAGCGGCGGCAGCAGGTGGATGACGTCGATGCGATTGGTGCCCTCCACGTCGATGATGGATTGAAGCAGGGGCACAGGATCCTTGCGCCGCACGTTCAGGCCGCTGCTCCAGTAGTTCATGATGGCGGCCAGGTCTGTATGCTCGTCCAGGTAGAGCTTGACCATCAGCGCCCGGGTGCGGGTGAGCGCCTTCATCATGCTCTTGGCCTCCGCTTCGTCTTTGGCGTAGGTCATGAGGGCAGGCAGATCGCTGAAGGCCAGCGTCTCGCCGCGGGTATAGGTGAACTGCTTGAACTTCTCAATCAGCTCCGGCCGCAGCTTGGCGGTGCGGAACCACTCATTGACGTCGCCGCTGACGATGAGCACGGGGTCGGCATGAAACTCATTGATCGGGTACTTGCGCAGCTCGCCATAGATGATCTGGCGCTGGACGGGTGTCATCGCCTCCAGCATCGGCTGCGGCGGGAATAGATAGACCATGTCGGCATCCTTGATCAAAGTGGACGGCGACATCAGGGCTCCGATGAAGGGGGCGTCCAGCCCAGCCTGCTTGAAAAAGGCCGGCAGATGTTCGAGCTGGCTTTCCGGGAACACCCAGCGCGGCTTGGCATTCGGCATCGGGAACTGCTCGATCAGGCTGGTCGGTGCCTCCAGGAAGACGGGGAAGTAATCGAGCTGGCCCCAAGGGCCGGGTGCCGATCGTGTGACGCGATCCACCGGGGGCTTGACCGCGCTCGCTGTTGTCGAGGCCACTTCGATAGGAATCGAGGACGGCAGGCCTGCCTGTAAAAGCGGCGGATGTATCTCATCGGCGAGCAGCCTGCTCCCGCCAAAAGCCAGGAGAGCGGCTGACAAAAGTGCCAGACGCACGGAAAAAAGGCTGGAGGGAAAAGACATGGAAAAGAGATACGGTGAGAGATCGCAAGCTGAGCGTAAAGACTCCAATAACGCCACAAACTATGGCACATAGTCATGGTTTGTGCTACAAACTGTAGCGAAAACACTACTAAACAGCAAATAAAGTGTGCTTTATCCTGAGTAAGACACTCTCCTCAATGATGACAGTCCCTTGCAATTCGCATCGTCTCCGCAGCTTACATGCATGACATGCCTCGAATTCTTCTCGCCGGATTGTTTCATGAGACCCACACTTTTCTGGACGGCAGTACGCCGCTCAGCGATTTCCAATGCCTGAAAGATGAAGAGATTCTGGCCTGCACGGGGGATAGCTCGCCATTGGGCGGGGTGCTGGAGTGCGCACGCGAGTTCGGCTGGGAGGTGGTGCCTGCCATCGATTTCCGAGCGCAGCCTTCGGCGGTGGTGCAGGATGCCGTGGTGGACGCTTTTTGGGCTGGGCTGGAAGAGCATGCCCGCCCAGCTTTGAGCGCTGGCATCGATGCGATTTATCTCGTGCTCCACGGAGCCATGGTTTCGCAGTCCTGCCCCGATGTGGAAGGCGAGATCCTGGAGCGCCTGCGCCGCCTGCCTGGGGCTGCAGGGCTGCCGGTGTTTGGGGTCTTCGACCTGCACGCGCACTTCACCCGGCGCATGGAGCAGCTTTCGAACTGCCTCGTGGCCTATCGCGAGAACCCGCACATCGATGGGCGGCAGATGGCGCAGCGCGCGGCCCATCTTTTGCAGCGCTGCCTCACTACCGGAGAGATGCCGCGCACCGTGTGGCGGCATAGCGGCCTCGTGTGGCCGCCCACGGGCACTGGCACCGCGAATGACCCGATGCAGGCCCTGGAAACCCACGCCCGGCGGCTGGAGCAGCAGCCGGGCATCTGGGCGGCGAATGTGGTGGCGGGCTTTGCCTTTGCCGATACGCCGGATACGGGCGTGAGCTTCTCCATCTGCGGCATGGGTCCCGATGACATGTTCGAGCAAGCCCTCGATGAACTGTGCGTCATCGCGCGCAACTTGAACGAGCGGGGCCTTGTCACCGATCCGCCCGTGGATGAAGTGCTGGCCGGTCTCGTTCCTCCACCGCCGGGGCTGACGGTGTTGGTGGAGCCTTCGGACAACATCGGCGGCGGCGCGCCGGGAGATGGCACAGGCCTGCTGCGGGCGATGATCCGCCATGGGCTGCCCAACGCCGCTGTCGCGATCAATGATCCGGAGGCCGTGCAGGCCTTGCGAAGCATCGCGCCCGGGGCACGCCAGACGCTCCGCATCGGTGGCAAAGGCAGCCGTTTGGACCCTGGTCCGCTGGAGCTGGAAGTGGAGCTGGTTTCGCTCAAAGACGGCCGCTTTGAACTGGAGGACAAGCAGAGCCACCTGGCCTCGATGTGCGGGGACGCCTTCGACATGGGACCGTGCGCGGTGGTGAGACATGTCGGCATCACACTGCTGCTCACTTCAGTGAAAACACCGCCCTTTGATCTCGGTCAATGGCGCAGCCAGGGGCTGGAGCCTTCCACTTTCTCCTTCATCGGGGTGAAGGCCGCCGTGGCTCATCGCAGGGCTTACGACCGCATTGCCACGCGCATGCTTTGGGTGGACACTCCCGGCCCTTGCAGCAGCAACTTGAGCACCTTTCCTTACCAGCATTTGAAACTTTCATGACCCATCCACTTGTTAGCTATCCCCAGGACGCCGGCACGCCCACCTCGCACCTGCCCTTCAGCCCCTGCGTGAAGGTGGGCGACCTAATCTTTGTTTCCGGCCAGGCCTCGGTGGATGACAAGGGCGCGATTGTCGCTGACAGCTTCGAAGGCGAATTCCGTCGCAGCGTGGACAATCTGCGCCGGGTGCTGGAATCCGCTGGCAGCGATTTGGCGCATGTGGTGCAGACGCGCAATTATGTCCGCGATCCGGAAGATGTGCCGCTGTTTAACAAGTTGTATCGCGAGTACTTTTCCGCGCCGTTTCCGGCCCGCACGACGATCACGCATTGTTTGCCGGCGACGCTGAGGTTTGAGATTGAGGCTGTGGCGGTGGGGGCAAAGTAGAAAGTAAAAAGTGAGAAGTGGCGACCGCTTGTGATACCATCGGCGGCAATTCTTGTATGCGCGGAGTACTTTTGCTTTTACTGACCCTCTGCATTGCTTCTTTGGCACAGGCTGCCGAGCCTATCATTCTCAGCACATCGCCGTCGGGCCGGCTGGCAGTGGCGATTTATTCGGATCCGGAATTCAACGATACGAAGCCAGGGGATGACACCACAGTTTACCTGATCGAGGCTGCGACTAAAAAGCGAATTGGTCCTCTTGAAGAGGTCGATGCGGATGGCGGAGGATTTGCAAAGCCAAGTGAAAATGTGGAGCCTACCTGGTCGAAGGACAGCAAGTTTCTCACGATATATTATCGCTGCGGGCGCCATTCGTATGATTCTCTGCTCTATCGGATTGAGGGGAGACGAGCCATTCCTGTCCACCTCCCAGATCCGAGCACACACCCTAAAGGCAAGCTGCTGAAGCAGAACATGGAATCATCCCGTTCTTACTCCGCATTGTCTTGGCGGGACGAAAAAACGCTCGTGAAAAGCCACTCCGGGAGCGGCTATGGAGATGTGGAGTTCATCTACAAGCTTCGGAAGGACGGCACTTTTGTTCTGGACGACATCCAATGAGGCGGGCGTCATCCTCGCGGATGAAACTTGCGGTGCACCTCCTTGAGCCGCGCCTGGTCCACATGGGTGTAGATCTGCGTGGTGGAGATGTCAGCATGGCCGAGCATTTCCTGGATTACTCGCAGGTCGGCCCCGTTGCCTAACAGGTGAGTGGCGCAACTGTGGCGCAGCAGGTGTGGATGAATGCGCTTGGGGTCCAGCCCGGCCTTGAGGGCGCGCTCTTTAACAATTTGCTGGATGCGGGTGTGGGTGAGGGCGCCGCCGAGCTGTGAGAGGAAGATGAAGCTGGTGGTGCGTCGCTTGACCAGGGCGGGGCGACCGCTTTCCAGGTAGCGGCCAAGAGCGGCCAGGGCGGCCTTGCCGACGGGGGCGAGGCGGGTCTTTTTGCCTTTGCCGGTCACGCGGATCCAGCCTTCGTCGATGCTGAGGTTTTCCATGCGGGAACCAGCCAGTTCCGCCAGACGCAGGCCGGCGGCGTAGAACAGCTCCAGAATGGCACGGTCGCGCAGGTCCAGCGGCTCGGTACCGGTGACGGACTCGACAAGCTGGCGGGTCTCGGTTTCGTTCAGCGTATCGGGCAGGTGCTGATCGGTGCGCGGCGGCAGGATGGGTTCAGCAGGATCGCCCTCGCGCCGACGTCGTGCGCCCAGCCAGCGGAAGAAGATTTTCAGCGCCACGAGTTCCAAGCGGATGCTGGAGGACGCGAGACCCTCGCGCTTGCGCTTCATCAGGTAATCCGTGAGGTGCTGGGTTTTCACGTCCCGCACTTCGGTCAGATCACGACCGCCGGCCTTGGCCCAGGCGGCAAAGGCTTCCAGGCAACGGCGTACCGTGAGCTGGTAATTCACCGACAACCCGCGCTCGGTGGCCAGGTAGAGGATGAAGTCATCGATCGCTTCGAGCATGAATCAGGGGCTGGGGTCGTGTGTGATACTCTATAATGCCCGACGGAATGAATTCATCAGAGGCTATGGAATGTCGCGGCAGCGTTTTGGAGTGCGGTGGCAAGCGATAGCGCGACACCGCTTTGAGAGGCCAGTCGAGCTGTTGCTTTTAGTTGGCATTGCCGGAGAAAACCACGAAGCCCGTGAAGGATTTAAGTCCTGCGCTTCGGCAAAAGCGGTGTCGCGCTATCGCTTGCCACCGCACTCCAAAACGCTGTCGCGACCTTAATCGCCACCGGTTCCAATTTTCTCGTTGCTGATATCGGACAGCGATCAGGCCTTTGTATCCTTGCGCAGGCCGCGGGCGTTGAGCACGCTCTTCACCAGGCGAAGCAGGTCACTGGGCTCGTAGGGCTTGGGCAGCACGGCGGAGAAGCCGTAGGCGGCGGGCTTGGCCATGACGGGATCATCCGAATAGCCGGAGGAGACAATGGCCACCACATTGGGATCAAGCTGGCGCAGACGCTCCATGGTGCGCACGCCGCCGAGCCCGTTAGGAATCGTGAGGTCGAGCACCACGAGGTCGAAGGCACGCCCTTGGTCCATGCTTTCCTGGTAGCGCCGGATGGTTTCCGTGCCCTCGGCGGTTTCGCAGACCTCGAAGCCCTGGGTGACCAGGTTGCGGGTGATGAGGCTGCGCACGAGCGGATCATCTTCAAGAATGAGGATGCGCGGGGCGGTGCTGTTGCCAAAGTCGAAGTTGCTGCGGGCGAGACCGAGTTCGTCCACTGTCTCCTCATCGCCATCCACGGGCAGGTAGAAGCGCACCGTGCTGCCGTAGCCGTGCTCGCTGCGAACCGAGAGGCTGCCGCCGTGGGCTTTGGCAATCGATTCGCAGACGGTGAGGCCCAGACCGGTGGCGTTCTGTGCCTTGCGGGTGCTGAAGTAGGGCTCGAAAATGTGCGGCAGGTTGTCCGGCGAGATGCCTTCCCCCGTGTCGCGCACCTCAATGATGATGCCTTGGGGATGCTCGCCCATGTCTGGCGAGCCATCGGTGCCATACAGCTCCTCGGGATCAGGGGCCAGACAGCGGATGAGCAGGTCGCCGCCGCCAGGCATGGCCTGCTCGGCATTGCGGATCAGGTTGCCCATCAGGCGGCGGATCTGATTGGGATCCACGGCGATGGAAGGCAGGCCCTGCTGAATCTCGATGCGGTAATGCACGCCCGTGGCGCGGGAGTGATGCTGGAAGAAGGTCTCGATCAGCTCGCCGGGCTTCATCTGCCGTTTGATCGGCGCGCCGCCGCGGGCGAAGGTGAGAAGCTGCTGCACCAAGTTCTGCGCTTGCAGCGTGGCCTGCTTGGCGGTGGCGAGTTCCGGAATGCGTTCGGTGTTGCCGCGCAGGCGCATTTCGGCCAGCGACAGATTGCCGAGCAGGACGGTAAGCAGGTTGTTAAAGTCGTGGGCGAAGCCGCGGGCCAGGAGGCCCAGGGATTCAAGGCGGTCGATACGGTTGCGGCGCTCAGCCTCCTCGTGGCGGGCCGTGATGTCCTTCATCAGCATCAGGAGGCCTTCGCCGAAGGGGTAGGCGCGCAGTTCCAGCCAGATCTGCTGGGCTTCCAGGTAGAGGTCGCGGCTGATCGCCTCGCGATGCAGCATCGCATGCGCCAGCGTTTCATGATGGGCATCGCGGATCACGCTGGGCATCAGGTCCCAGAAGTTGGTGCCCAGGATGGCAAGCTTGTCGCGGCTGAAGAGCTTGGCGCCTGCCGCGTTTACGTACGTCAGCCGCCAGAGGCCGTCGAGCGCGATGAGCGGATCGGAGATGCTCTCCACCACATCCACCAGCGGCGCGGGATTGGCGACCGGTGCGGAGACAGGCATTTCAGGTGGCGGGGGAGGTGGCGGCAGATGGGTGGTCACCGGCATTGAAGCTGAAGCCAAAGCGGCCGCTTCGTGGGAGGGCAGCGGCAACGCGGTGATGACCGGGGCGGG
>FTCC01001005.1_pt1 | contig 18640 bp, 14 predicted proteins | sample 1639481 | NCBI WGS metagenome assembly FTCC01 (sample SAMEA3914864, study PRJEB12502) | metagenome | biome: forest; material: soil | place: USA | collected 2012-03-12 | depth 0.3 m | reverse complement strand
CCAGAAAGGCGGCGCCAAGAAGAAGGAGGGTGAAGAACAACGCTTTCATGGGGGGAGAACAGGAAGCCGGGGTTTTTAACAGGCTTTAAACAGAAGGAGCCGCCGTTCAAGAAAGTGATTCATTACAAGTGGGTAACTCTTGCACCTCCTTGAACTGGAAGCTTGGCTGTCTGGCGCAGGCAATAGGCGCACCGCCCATGCCACGCACTGATAATTTTGGTACGAAATTGGAACCGGTTTCTTGGAAAACAAAAAGGCGGCCCCACGGCCGCCTTCGTCGATGATATGCGCCAGGATTACCTTGCCGCCGCCGCGTCGAGCAAAAGCTGCTGATAGCCATCACCCCAGCCTGGTACGCCCTCTGCATTGCGCAGGCGGGCATGCGAGGCCCATAGGTAAGTCTTCTCAGCCTCCGGAAACTGCCGCCAGCGATGATAGTGCAAGGCCAGGCCCAGGCGCGCCTCCTCATGCCACGGAGCGGCCTTCACCGCCAGCAGGGCTGATTGCAGGGCGTCCTCCTGCCGGTGCAGGCCGTCGTAAGCGTCGGTGAGCGCCAGCGGGTAGAGGAAGTGGCGGGGATTGAGCTTTACGGCCTGCTCGAGGTTGGCGGCCGCCTTTTCCAGCACCCGCTGGCCCACGCTCGCGGGCAGCGCCGGCTTCCACTGGTCCATGTAGGCGAGGCCGCGCTGGTACCAGTGCTCAGGGTTCAAAGGATCGCGTTTGACGGCCTTGTCGAGCCACTCCAGGCGGCCGAGCATGTCATCCCCCGCCCCGGCGATTTGTGCCATGGCGCCATCGTAATCCGCCGGGCCCAGCAGTACCGCGCCCGCCACCATCCAGGCGGAGGCTCCAATGAGTGCGAGCTTGCTGAAGAGCCGCACCTTCGGCAGCCGCATGGCGCCGCCTTCGCCAGAATCAAAGCCCGGATTGGCCAGCAGCCCGGCGGCAAAGGCCGCAGTGAGGGCGGTGGCGGCGACATGGAAATGAAACTCAAAGCCCGCGTGCAACAACGAGGCGGCGAGTGCACTCAAAGCGCCCACGGCAAAGCCCAGGGTGTTGCTGGACAGAACCCCGGTGTTGAGAAACCGGTACGAAGCGAACCAGTGCACGAACCGCAGCCCATGCGCCAGGTGCAGCATCAGCATGACTGCGCCCAGCGCCAGGCCGGTCCAGCCGTAGTCCGCCAGCATCTGGATGTACTCGTTGTGGGCGAACAGCGGATCGTTGTGATACACCGGCAGGCTCGCGGGCCGCAGGGTGATGCAGTAGTCGTAGAACGCGCGCGGTCCCATCCCCGTCACCGGCTGCATCGCATGCTGGGCCAGCGCCGCCTCCCAGATGTGCAGGCGCACGTCGTTGTTGAGCGGATTGCTCACCATGCGGCGCTTCACGCTCTCCTGGTTCACAATGTAGATCACCGCCCCTCCGAGCATGGCCAGCACCGCAATGCCGATGCACAGGCGGCCAAAGATGTGGCGCTGCGTCTTCCAGATCACCCACAGCGCCACCACTCCCAGCACGGCCACCCCGCCCACCATGCCCACCATGGCGCCACGGCTTTGAGTCAACGCCATGCCGATGGCGCAGGCCAGCCCCAGGAAGCCCAGCAGCAGCTTGGTGGAAGCACCGCCGCGCCCGAAAAAGGTGAGGCCAGCGCTAAGGAACATCACCAGCGAAAGGAAGGCTGCGAGGTGGTTGGCATTGTTGAAGAAGCCGCCGATGCGGCCCCCCCCGAAAGTGCGGACAAAGTGCGGCACCACATGGAAGCCTGGATTGCCCGAGAAATGGATGAACCCCACCACCAGGTTTCCAAGCGTGAGCAGCACCAGCACGCCCATGATGCCCAGGCGCCAGCGGGGATGACTGGCGATGGTGGCTGTGAGCACGTAGGTCACAAAGCAGCCAAGGATGATGAAGATGTCCTCCCGCGCATACAGCGCCACTGGTGAAAACCACGCCCGGCCGAGCAAGTACAGGGTGAGAAGCAGCACCGAAAGCAGGCACATGTCATTCGGCGCAAAGTGGATGCGGTTCTGCCAGCGCAGCCCCACCAGCAGACCGGCGAGGCCGACAAGCACGCAGCCCGGCCAGAAGAAGAGCAGGGTGGTCTCGGTGCCCAGCACGCCGGTGGCGAGCAGGCCAAGAAGAAAGGTGATGGCGATGAGGAGGCGCATGAATGGGCTTAGGACTTGGTGCCGAGTGCGGTGGAATACGCGGACAGCAACTGCTCCACGGACTTCTCCCAGCACAGTTCCGTGGTGAGACGTTCATGGCCGATCCGGCCCATGCGCTCGCCACGAGCGGGATCATCAAGCATTTCCAGGATGGCATCACCGAGTTTTTCGGCGGAGTTCTCCATCACATAATGCGCGGCATCGCCGGCGGAGAAGCGGCCTTCGCGGGTCCCGAACATCACCTGGGGCTTGGCAAAGGCCATGTACTCCAGCGTCTTGTTCATCGTGCAATGATCGTTGTAGGCGTTGATGGGATCGCAGGCCACGCCCAGGTCCATGGTTTGCAGGCCGGTGAAAAGAAACTCGTTGATCACCCGCCCTGGCATGTCGACAAAGGCCTGCAAGCCAAGCGCATCGCGTTGCTTCACCAGCCCGCCATGCTCCGGCCCGCTGCCCATGAGCAGAAACTGCACGTCTTCACGCCGTCGCGTGTGAACAATGTGGCGCGCAGCTTCCACCAGGTAGTTCACCCCGTCGGCATTGCCCATCACGCCAATGTAGCCCACAAGGTGCTTGCGGCCCTTTTTCAAGGCGTCGTCCGCAGTGAAAGATCCCGCCGCAATGTTCGGCGCGGTGCGCACGACAAAAGTCTCATTGTCCTTCTTCCGCCCGCGTGTCTTCACCGCTGATAATACACTTTGATTGGTGGCCATCACCACGTCGGCTACCGCCAGCGTGCAACGTTCAGCAAGCCGTACCGCCCAGTACATGAGGCCGCGGCGGCCGAACTTCGCCTCGAACATCTCCGGCCACAGGTCATGCACATCAAAGATCACACGCGTGCCGAACAGCAGCTTGAACGGCAGTGCCACCAGGAACAACAGGTCAGGCGGATTGCACAGGTGGACCACGTCAAAACCATGCCTGCGCCAGGCCTTCCACGCACACCCCATCTCGCCCCACAGGGCGCTGGCATATTCCAGAACGAAGCCTTTGATGCCCTTCGCCTCGCCGCTGATCCAGTGGCGGTAGATGGTGATGCCGTCGAGCACCTCCTCCGCCTGGGTGTAGCCGCGCATCTGCGGACAGATCACCGTCACCTCATAGCCTGCATCGCGCAGCGCGCAGGCTTCCTGCCACACCCGCCGGTCCAAAGGCACCGGCAGGTTTTCGACGATGATGAGAACGCGGGAGGGCATCACTTTCGAGTCCAAAACTTCCACGGAGCGAAAAGGATCGGGGCCGCCGGCTCCAACACATTCGCACGTATCACTGCGCCTGCCCACCGGCGTGTCAAAAGGCCATGTCGGCTCAGAGGCAAGGAGGGGGCGAATGCAATCCAGATGTCGTTTTCTTGCCGCGATACCATCGGAGGTCCAGGCAAATCCGCTGCGCATGTTCAGGCCGATCTCAGGGAAGCGCCGGCATCGCCGGCAATGGCTTCTCCGTGATCTCAACCGGCTTCGCCAAACGTCGGCCCCAGCGCATCAACGGCTTTTCCACCGCCACGTGCAGCGCCCAGGAGAGGATCAGGATCACCGGCAACCCCAGCCCCAGCATGAGGATCAGCACCAGGTGCTTCGGCAACCCCGGCTGGTAGCGGTACAGCACTCCAAGCAGCATGATGATCACCGGCCAGTGAATAAGATACAACGAGTACGAGATGTCGCCGACCCACTGGGCCGCGCGATTTTGCAGCAGCCACGTGACCAGTTTGCCCGCCGGGCCGGCGAAATTCTTCCACACACCCAGCGCCACCGGGCAGGCGATGCCCCAGAGCAGGAACGGCAGCGGCTCCCGGGCCAGAAACATGGCCGCCACCAGCGCCGAAAAAGCGATTGTGCCTCCCCACCTCGAGGTGCCTTCTTCGTTCCTCGCCAGCCAGGAGGCAACGTAGCTCGATCCAATGCCTACCAGGAAGAACGGCAGCCAAAACGGCAGCGAGGCATTGATTGGATTGCTCCACCACGCCTGCAACACCTGGCCCGCCACCGCCACCAGCAGCACCACGACCAGCCCCCAGGACCGGCATAGCATCCACAACAGCAGCGGTGCCAGGAGGTAAAATTGTTCCTCCAGCCCGATGCTCCACGCCGGCATAAGGAAGGTCACGGACACGCCTTCAAGCACTTTTGTGGGCAGCAGGCCCTGAAGCAGGAACACATGGGCCCAGGCATGGCTGCCCCAGGCTGCCTCCTGGCGCATCTGCGCCGTGCGCTGCCAGTCCATGTAAAAGTCGCCGGACCAGCTCACGCCGTTGATGATCAAGCCGGTGGCGGGTGCCATCCAGATCGCCAGCAGCAGCGCCACCAGATACACCGGGTAGATGCGAAACACCCGGCGCAGCATGTACCGCCCATAGCCCACCTGCTCGCGCTGCAGCAGCGTGGCGATCGCAAACCCGCTCAGAATGATGAAGCACTCCGCCGCCGCATCCGCGCCTGTGAAGATGGACCATATCTTCGACACTTTGCCATCCCCGGCAAGGTGGCCAAAACCGCACCAGCAGAACAAGTGAGCAAGAGCCACCCAAAGCGCCAGCAGGCCGCGGAGGCCATCGAATTCCGTATAGCGTTTGGGGGGCATCGAGATTGGAGCGTTGTTCACCAGTCCTTAATTTTATCTATATGCAATGTAATTACAATAGAGAATGCGGCTCGCAGCCCTTAGCGCCGTGTGGCGGCCTGCTCGACACATCAAGCTCGAGGAAGGCGGTGGGCTTGCTTACCAGCACAATCCCTCGTATCCCCACGCCAATCCTTCCAATTCACGCCAGCCGTTGACGTCGATCACGCTTTGATCCGCGCGAGCCACGGCGTGGAGGGCCTCAACGGATACGCATTTCTGGGAGACTACGATCAAGTCGCAATCGCCTACCACCTCCTCCGCCGTCTCGCGCAGCAACGAGGCAAGATGCGGCATGCGGCGCTGGATTTCGGCCTCATTGGCGCCGATCAGGCGCGACAGGTTCAGGCTGGGATCGTACACGCTCAACTGGTAGCCGCGCCCAAGCAACGTTTCCGCCACCGCCACCATGGGGCTGCCGCGCAGGTCATCCGTATCGGCCTTGAAGGCCAGGCCCAGCAAACCCACTTTGCGCGTGTTCTTGCTGGTGATGAGCTTGATCAGCAGATCAAGATGCGCGCTGTTCGTGTCCAGCACGTTGTCGAGCAGCGGCAGGTTCACGCCTTCCATCCGCGCGAGACTGCTCAAGGCGCTCACGTCCTTCGGCAGGCAGGAGCCCCCAAAGGGGTTGCCCGGCTTCATGTAGTAGCGGCTGATGTTGAGCTTCTCATCGCGGCACACCACGTCCATCACCCGTGCGCCATCCACTTCGAGGAACTTCGCCATGCGCCCGATCTCGTTGGCAAAGCCCACCTTCAGAGCGTGGAAATAGTTGCAGGAGTACTTGATGAGCTCAGCGCCTTCCCAGGCCAGAATTTCGGCCTTCTCGCCCAGGAGCTCCAGGGCCTCGCGGCTTTCCGGTGCCTGCCCGTCATGCGTGCCCACCACGCACAGCGAGGGATCGCGGAAGTCCTTCACCGCCGTGCCTTCACGCAGGAATTCGGGACAATAATACACTTTCACATCACCCCCCTTGATCTGGGCGTCAAAGAAATCGCGCACCAGTGTGCGCGTGCTGCCGGGCAGCATGGTGCTGCGGAAGATGAGCACGTGAGGCGCACCTTTGGCTGTGATCGCCGCGCTGATCTGCTCCGAAACCTTGCGCACGTAATCCAGGTTCAGACGGCCCGACTCCAGCGAAGGCGTGCCCACACAGACGATGGAGACATCGCTGTCGCGCACCGCCGCCGCCGAGTCCGTGGTGGCCGAAAGCAGTCCCCGGGTCCGCGCCGCCGCCAGCAGCTCGTTCAGCAGCGGCTCCACAATGGGCGACACGCCCGTATTGAACGCATCCACCTTGCCCTGCTGTACATCCGCCCCGATTACGCGATGCCCGCGCTCGGTCAAACAGCCGGCTGTCACCGCCCCCACGTACCCTAGTCCAAAAATGCTGACGTTCATGTTGAAGCCCGTCTGTTAATCACGATTCCCGGCGCTTGCACCCAGACTTTTGTGTCCTTTGAGTGAAGAGCAAAATCTCCTCAACTCGCCTTGGAAGCAGGATGAGCGAACCAAAAAGACAGGCCGCATCCTGTGGCGAAAGGCAAAACAAAAGCCAAAAGAAAAAGGACTGCCCCCTTAGTGGTGAAACCGTCTCCAGGAACCCTGAACAGCCAGATGCAAGACACACCCAAAAGGATTCCAACCACCGTTCCCAAAACTACACATGCCCAAAAACTCTTCATGTTCTTGAGCATCCAAAGCAAAAACAGTCCCAAGGTCAGTTGCAGAACCATTAGGGTGGGTAGAATAAAAAGAGTGCCAAAAAGGTAAACCAAAGGAGAATTGGAAGGACCCGTGTCCTTAATGTGGTCCCAGTCCGTCAAAAAATACTCCAGCGTACACCCTGCGAAATACCACAAGGTGAAAGGCAGGAAGATGGGAAACAGAAACCTGTGCATCTGTGTTCATCCCCTCCTCCACTCGCTTGTGAGCGCCCCCTTGGCCACGATCTCCAGCGTCACCGCGGGCTCCAGCTTGCCGTAGGAGCGCGAGACCATGGTCTCTCCCGTCTTGTAGCTGATGATTTCGCCGCCCAGCTCCAGCTTCCATACATGGCCGCCGCGTTTGATCTGGTAGACCAGCATGCGGCCGCCGGAGACCAGACACTCAGGGGCGAAGGTCCAGCGTACCTTGAAGGGCGCCTCGCCCACAGCCTGGTCCTCCACATTGAGGGTGCCGTCCTTGCCGATGTCGACAATGCGCGTGTAGTCCTGCCCTTCATGCCGCAGACGCGCCTTCACCCGGGTGGAGCTGACGCGCTGCAACTCCGGAACCGCATGATGATGCGTGAGCAGAAAAGTGCCGGCTCGCTTGGGTGTGGCAAAGCCATCCGCTGGCTGCGGGCCGTTGTGCGCATCCCAGGCGGCCAGTTCGGCACGCCGGGCAGCCATGCCATAATAACCGCCGGTACCGGGATCGACGACAAGGGCCTCCGCTCCGGCCCAGATCGACAGGTGCAGCGCATCGCAATGCCCGTGGGCGGCCATGGCTCCAAAACCCAGCGGTGACGCATCAAGCCGTAGAACCCAGTGCGACATTTCGCACACCGCCAGGCCGCTTTCCTGCGCCAGCCACCAGCCACCCTGCGGGTCGGCAGGCTCCAGTTGATCCGCTCGCACGGGCGTGGCACCCAGCCAGTATTCCAGCGCCCCGCGCTGACCGTCCCCGGCCAGCCAGCTTTGCCATTCGCTATGCGCCTGTTCGCGCTTGAGCAGGAGGGGCAGCACCTGGGCGTCATCACTGTCGCCGTAGTCCCAGGGCTCGATGGGGTGCGTCATGCGTACAAAGAACTCCGCCGCCACACGCAAGCGATCCATGGCGGGTGATGCGGGAAGATCCATCAGGCGCGCTGAATGCCAGGCCATTTCCCAGGCGAACAGGTGATAATGCAGGGCCTGCTCACGATTGCCACCATCGGCCGCGAACTGGGCCATCACGCAGGCTTCCACGCCACTCCATAGGTCTTCCGGCCGGCCCATCTGAGCCACCAGGGCTGGCCAGCGCTTCACCGCGTGCAGCAGGCCCGCGAGCTCTCCCAGCAAATGGTTGTTCGCCGAAGAGCCGAAGCTCCGGTACCGGCAGACCCAGGCGGCATGCGCGGGCACGATCCGCTCGGCGAGCAGCTCCTGCGTTTCGGCCAGATGGGCGTCGCCACAGGCATGCACCAGCGCATCGAACCAGCAGAAGTTGATCAACCGCAGGCCGGCCTCCAGCGTGCTGGTCCAGTTGATGCCACGCCCCACGGGATTGCGTTCGCACCAGTCCTCAAGCCAGAGCTGGGCGGTGCGCACGGCATCGAGATCGCTGCTCAGCCACCCGTGCATCACCACCCGGGTCATCTCGCTCCAGCGGTTGATTTCCCAGATCGTGCGCGTATCCGCGCCGTCGGGCAGGTGGCGGTGATCCAGCTTGTGCGACATCTCGTCCGGCTCCACCACCACACCGGAGGAGGCATCCCGATGCCAGCAGGGCGGGGCGCCAGTGCTCGCCACGCGCCAGCCATAGAGCTTCCAGTCGCCGCGCAGCAGCTTCTTCGCATCCGCTGCAAGCTGCGTCTTGAGCGCCTGCGGCGCACGCGCCGGGTCCGGCAGCCACGGGAAACCTTGCGCCGCTTCGCCCAACGCCACTTCCTTCACCCGGTCGGCAAACGAGCCGTCGGAATTGTGCTTCCAGCTCTCCCCCACACGATGCCACAGCTCCGTGAAGCTCATCGCCTTGAGGCGGTGGGCATACCACGAGAGTTTCGAGCTGCCGTTCATGAAGGGAGGAAAACGGTAAGCACAATGGGGCGCTCCCCTAGCTATCGCTCCGGGGCAGGTCTGTCAATCCTTGGCGACAAAGAGGCCAGAGAAGCTCAGCCCAGCCCGACGCTGCGCCCTTCGCGGATGGATTCGAGCACCGCAAACGTCAGCCTCATGCTCTGGCGCGACTGCTCGTAGGGCAGCGGATGCGCGGTCTCGCCCTTGAGGAAAGCCAGCCAGGCCGCCATCTCCTCGGCATGGCCTTTGGAGGAGTATTTGCTCACCGTCCGCCTGCGCTTTTGGAACAGGGACAGCGACATGAAGTTCTCGCACTCCGCCACGATGCCGCTGCCGAAGACGCGGAACGTTTCCTTGGGAAATGCGAAATCCCCTTCCGCCGAGTAGATCAATTGGAACGAAGAGCCGTCGCTGAAAGCAACCTGTGCCGTCACCGAATCCGGAAACGCATGACGTCCTCTGGCGGGCCACACGGTTTGTGCGACCACTCTCACCGGCCTCGCTTCCAGCACATGGCAGGCGAAGTCGAGCATGTGGCAGGCCTCCCCCAGCACACGCCCACCGCTTTCCTCCAGGTTTGCGTACCAGTGATCCGGCGCCAGCGGGCCAGCAAACACATGGTAGGCCATCGACTTCGGACCTGGCGCGGCCTTGAGGGCCTTTTTCAGCTCCACCGTCGCCGGCGCAAATCGGCGGTTGAAGCCCACCATCACGCTCCCGCAGGTGCCTTGCATGGCCGCATCGATCTGTCCAAGCTCGTCGCGTGTGAGGCACAAGGGCTTCTCCACAAACACGTGCTTGCCCTTCTCCAGACCCTTCAAAACCAGCGGCGCATGCAAATGATGCCGCGTGCCAATCATGACCGCGCCGCCCTCCTCGGCAAACACCTTGGCCGAATCCGTCTCCGCCGTGGCAAACCCAAACTTCTCCTTCACATGCCGCGCGCTCAGGCCGGTGGCATTGACAATCGTGCCCAGCTCCATCTTCCCCTTCACATGCGGCAGCAGCATGGTGCGCGCGAAGTTCCCGGCGCCAAGGACGGAGAGGCTTGCAAGGCGAGCCGGAGATGGGAGATCGGAGATGGGAGATGGGGCGATAGGTACGGAAGCATTTCCCCCATCTCCGGTCTCCCATCTCCCACCTCCGCTCGCGTAAGCGAGCACAACGCCGATGTCGCCGTTCCCCGGTTTCATCAATTCATCGTACACCGTCACCGCATCCTCAAAGGCCGCCCTTCGGGTGGTCACCGGCCGGAGGTCCAGCGCGCCCGTCTTCATGAGATGCAGGCAGCTTTCGAAGTTGCGGTTCTCCGTCCACCGCACATGGCCGATGGGATAGTCCTTGCCACCCCATTCGTAAGACGGGTCATAGCGACCGGGGCCATAGCTGCGGGAGTAACGCACCTGGATGTCCTTCATGTACGCCGTCTTCCACGACAGCTCCGCATCATAGATGCCCACGATCACCATCACACCGCGGTCGCGCAGGCAGGCAATCGCCGAATCTGCCGCATCGCGGCCCTTGCCGCCCACACACAGCAGGACTGAATCCACACCATAGCCGTCGGTCCAGGCACGGACTTCTTCTTCCAGATTCGACTGGGAAGGATTCACCGCTCGTTCAGCGCCCATGGCCAGGGCCGTGCTCAAACGCCCCTGCACAAAATCCACGCCCATCACACGGGCTCCTGCCGCCTTGAGCAAGGACGTCGCCAGCAAGCCCACCAGCCCCTGCCCCATTACCAGCACCCGTTCGCCAAGCCGCGCGCCCGACTGCCGCACCGCCTCCATCGAGATCGAGGCCAGCGTCGTGTACGCCGCCTGCCAGTCCTCCACGCCTTGTGGTACCGGTGCTGCCAACAGGTCCGGCACCGCGATCATCTCCGCGTGAAAGGCGCATTCCGCCCCGCCGCACGCCACGCGGTCCCCCACGCTGAAGCGCGTGTTCAACTCATCCACCGCCACCACCACGCCGGCGGCGGAATAGCCCAGTGGCGTGGGCGATTCCAGGCGGTTGCGCACCTTCTCCATCGCCGCCTTCCAGCCCAGCGTGCGCGCTGTGTCGATCACCTTTTTCACCTGGTCCGGTCGTGCTTTCGCCTTCTGCAAAAGCGACATCCGCGCCTGCTCGACTTTCATCTTTTCCGTGCCGGGAGAGATCACCGAGCAGGCGGTGCGGACCAGAATCCCCCCCGGCGGCGGTACAGGCGCCGGCACCTCTTGGAGTTCAAGGCGGCCGTCCTGGTATTGGGCGAGTTGTTTCATTTCACGAGGTTCTCCAGAGCGTTGTCCAATTTGGGACGAAGGCCGGGAAAGCAACCTCATTAAACCAATCCTTCCGCATTCCCGGAAATCGCACTTCTAACGCATCAAGCATTTCACGATAGCCCTCCGCTTCCTCGAACACCCTCACATAATCACCGGTTTGGGAGGTCCGAAAGGCTATGCATACTGAATCGCAACCAAACAGGTCCTCCTTGTAGGCAACGATTTCGCTCACATCCTGCCACCTCAGCGTAAAAAGTCTTTGCGTTCCAAGAGCGAACTCAAGCCCCTCGTCATCTGTTGTGATGATGTTCTTCTCTTCCCTCATTTCAACCAGGCGCTTGTGATTTCCTGCGCTCAGCTCCACTACCCGAAGGGTAGCCCTTGGATAGCCGTGGGTAAAGCGAGCCTCGGCAAGCAAACCCACGGAACGGTTGGCCGGGTGCCCCTACTGCGAAGCGGTAGCCCCATCATTCCGCCGTCTCTCCCGGGCCTGAATCATCATCAAACCACTCCTCATCGTGCTCATTGATGGCCAGGCCCGCTTCGGCCAGCAACGCTTCGTATTCTTCACGAAAGCTCACCCGCTTGTGGTGTTCTTCCTGATTGCGAATGTATTCGATCAGGCGGTTTTTGTCCTGAAGCCCATGGGAGAAGGCTCCGTACCCCTCCTGCCAATGAGAGAATCCTGGAAATACCTGCTGTCCCTTGATCCAGGCTGAAGACGAGGTCTTAACTTCCTTGATAAGATCAGAGAGCGTCATTGTGGGATGCAGGCTGGTCAGGATGTGAACATGGTCCTCAACGCCTCCAATACGGAAAAGGTGGCACCGGCGCTTTTGCAGCACACCCCAGATGAAACGATATAGGTCGTCCCGGCGGGCCTTGCCCAGAACCGGCTCGCGACGTTTGGTCGAAAAGACGATATGGAAAACGATCTGTGCGTAGGTGGACATTGCGCGGGAAGTTGCAAGGGGATGGGGCTGCCGCTTCGCGGCAGAGGCGTAGGGTCGTTCAAATCCGTGGGTTAGCTCGCTGAGGCTCGCTTCACCCACGGCTACTCATGGGCTGCCCTCCGGGCAGTACTGCCTCGTCTGGGATCACATCGACAATTTGCCTGTCCACTTCAACTTTGTCACCAGCCACTGATGTTTCCCGACGCTCGTTTTCTCCACCTCGCTCACCTGCTTCAACACTAAGGTGAAATCGTCACCTAGCTTGTTTAAGAGGCCAGCGCGCATGGCCTCAACGCCTGACGACTTCCACTGCGGCCCAGGTTGATACCGAAACTCCACCTCGCCCTCACGCTCCTGATAAAATTGCACAGCCATCAATCCGTCAAAGATGCGGTCGTGCATGTTGATCGCGGTGAGCGAAATCCGCCGGCCCGTGGTGCTGACGAGGAACTCGTAGTCGCGGCCCACCACTTCCTCCCCCTCCACAAATGGCAGCTCCCCATCGCTCTGCCGGGCCAGCCTCACGTAGTCCCCTGTGCGATAGCGGATCAACGGCATCACATGGTTGTGAAATGAGGTGCCGATGACTTCCCGATGACCGTTTTCATCCGGCTCGCCGAACTCCACAAAACCGTAGGTGGGCCAGAAATGGAGGTGATTCGACTTCCTCCCCTGGCCCGCCAGCACCACGCGCTCGCTGTGGCCATACCAGTGAAATACCGGCGCGCCGAAGGCTTGTTCCAAGCAGCGCTGTGACTCGGGAGCCAGTTTCTCGGAGCCGCACAGCACGGAGGTAAAAGAGCCTTCCAGCTTCATGCCCGTTTGTTCAAGCCCCCGTGCCAGCATCAATGCCGCGCTGGGATAGGCATGAAGGTGCTGGGGGCGAAATGCGTTCAACGCCCCCACATACTCCGGCAGCCGCTCCAGCGTGAGATGATAGGAAGACAGGATGAGCCAGTTGCGCGTGGCATCGTAGTAGCTGATGCCGCCCTTCGCCTTGCTGGAGGTGACACCACCCCGGATCACTGCGACTCGATCTCCCATCCGATAGCCACGCCTCGACCATTGCGCCTCCAGGTAGGCCTGCTCCTTCGGACGACTCACACCTTTGTGCAGGTAAAAACCCACCGGCACCCCGCTCGACCCGCCCGTGGTGACATACAGCCGTTGCGCCGCGCCGATGCCCGGATTGGCCATCTGTTCGCGGTGCTGGATGAGGTCATGCTTGGTGAGCAAGGGATAAGCGGAGAGCTGCTCGAGCGATTCAAACTTTGCCGGCTCGACACCACATGCGGCGAAACGCTCCGCGTAAAGAGGGGCTTTTGCCGCGGCCATCAGGGACTCGCGCAAGGCCTGAATTTGATACTTTTCAATGGCAGCCGCATCCCACGTCTCCACCCCCCGCGCTTCACATTGAAAACGCGTGTACTCCGGCCCATAGCGCAGCGAGGCCGGTAGGGCTCGGTAGGCACGCCCCGCCAGCGATTTCACCGGTTGCGGCGCACTTTCGTAGAGTTTCAGCAGTGGGTAGAGGGTGTCTTCCAAGGACATCTATATTCCCTCCTCATCGAGAAACAGGGCACAGTGAGGGTACCAACGGATCCGGTAGGCCCTTTGCCTCTTATGCCCTCTGAAGAATCGAGTCCCACAAGCCGGGCATCTCTGTGGCTGCGGAATCCGTGCTTCAGGACCAGCCCCACAAGAAGGGCAGTAACGAGCGGAGAATGCCGTCAAATCATTCTTGCAGCAAGGGCAGTAGAGATCGGATATGCGGGCGGCGGAATAAATCAGCGCACCACACCACATGAGAAAGGCGGGACCGAGCAGCGGCGACGCGGAGACTTTGCAATGATTTATCAGCACGATTCCACTGGCACCTCCCAGCAACAACCATCCAAACGATCTGCGGTGACGCTTATACAGCATCACCATTCGCGAGGCCGCAGCTTGGGAGACGGCGCGAACTTCAGGATCTAACTCAGCGGCTGGCCGTGCCGGTGTCGGCTTGGGCTCGAAAAGGTAAAGGCGAAAGGATCTCACGGTTCATTCCCTCTCCACTGCTCCCACCCAGCCGAAATGCGGCTTGAACGAAAAGCCATCGGCCTTGCCATACCGATTGAGAGCTTTGTGCTTGGCCGCTTGGTTGGAAACAACCTGCACGTCATCATGGCCAAAAGAGGCGATCACTTTACGAGCGACCTTGAACGCTCCGGCCAGCATGCGAACCTTGTGCCAGTCAAAGCCCATCAGGGCACAGCAGGTGCAATCCACCGCAAGCGGGTTGGCACCGGCCACGATGAGACCGCAGGACTTCGGGTCGGGCGCCATCGGGCCGTTGCCCTCGCCACCGATGATGCCGTCGACGATGGCGAGATAACGCAACGGTTCTTTGCGCGGTCTGCCTTCCCCGTCGAAGTAGAACAAGCACTTGTTCAGATCCACCACCATGCGCCAGCAGGTGTCATTGCCGTGCCAATTGCCGCTGCGCACGACCTTTTGTGTATCACCAAAGAATACACGCCCGATCTTCTTCACCGGCACAAACAGCTTGCTCAAGAGGTGGCGGCCAAACAGGAACCTCTTTATCCTGCCCATCCAGGAGTGCTCCAGCTTCGCCTTCATCGTCGCGGCAGGGAACTGGTCGCCGCCCTTGTCCGGCGTGCCTTCCGTATGATGCGGCAGCCAGTTCTTGTTCGCATTGATGCCGACCATGTTCTTCAGTGCGCACGTGAGGCCTACCTTTTTGTGGCACTTGAGCTTGGGAAGGTTGATCAGCACATCCGCCTCCATCGGCGTGCGGCAGAGCATGTACTCGTGCGTGGTGTCGCGGTGGCGGTCGTTGGTCTCCGCCATGTTGAACGAAGCGCCATAGAGCTGGCCGAGGCCGTGGAAGCCGACGAACTCGCTGTCCTCATCCAGCTTCACATGCGTCGAGCCATTCGGATCACCGGGCAGCCCGGTCTTGCTCACCGTCACACCGTCAACCGCATGCCATTCCTCGGGCCGCAGATCGAGCAGTTCAATGCGCACGCCGGGAAAGTCAGTGGTGCAGCGTGACACGAGGCCGTCGAGATCGCAGTACTTGCGCAATGTAGCAAAGGACGAGTCCGTCTGCGGCGCATCACAGATGGTGATGCTGCCGCTTCCCTGCAGCTGAGGCGCAGCCCAGCGGATGACGCCTTCAATCACGGCGGGATGCGTCACCACATGCTCCCATTGGCCGGGGCCGGGAAAGCGTTCGTCATGCTCCTTCACCCAGTTGGGCTTCAGAACGATGTTGTCCCCAGGGCGGATGAAGCCTGCGGGCAGATTGAGGGCGTGGGCCGCATCGGCGACGGCACCAAAGATGGCGGCGGCATCGGAGTAGTCCGGCCTGGTCTGCCAAACAGACACGGTGGAGGCGTCGAGGCTCACGAACCGCTCCTTTCACCAAGGTATATCATACATCCGCCGTCCTGAGGTTGGAGCTCTCCGATGGAGGCAAAACCCAAACTCTTCAGACGGTCCAGCAAGGCCTGCGGCGAATGTTTCGCGTGAGGATGAATCTCCATGATAAGACGCCTCACCTGACACAGGCGTTCCGAGTGCGGACTGAGCAAAGTTTCGAATTCCGCGCCTTCGATGTCGATTTTGCAAAGGTCGATGGTGGCCTCGCCAAAGCCCTGCTCGATGAGGCTATCCAAGGTACGAGTTTGGATTTCCACCCTTTCTCCGCCGGCGGCAGAGGTGACGCTATCGCCAGTGCCTCCGTGACCAACACCGACTTCCAGCGATCCATTGTCACTCCACGCCGCCGCATGGAGCGCAGTCTTGCGGCCCGGTACATTGCGCATCACGTTGAAATGCAGACGTGAAAACGTGTTCGGGTTCATCTCCACTGCGAGAGTGGTGCCCAGCATGAAGCCCTTGGCCAGAAGATTGAGCACGAAGCCGCCGCCATTGGCTCCGAGGTCGAGCACATTCAAAGGGCGTGTCTTTGGCAGGCCATCCAGCGCCTGATCATACATGCCGCTGGTGAGGCAGGCGCGCGTGCCATTTTGATCACCGCCTGAGTGATCCACCAGAAACTCCAGCTTGCCGAGACGATATACGACCAAGGGCTGGCGGGCCCATAGCAGCCGCGTGGCCAGCAGATGCGGCCAGTTGTCAAAGAAGAACAGCTCGCGCAGGCCGGAGAGCTTGTCCTGAAGGCGGCGAATCATCCTGGTCAGTGATGATGGTGGTGCCCATGCGCACCCTCGTGCACATAGCGGGCGGCGGTTTCGGCGGCCACGTAGACTTCGCGCAACGGCACGCCAGCTTTGCGAGCAAGCACGCGGCAGTCTTCAAATTCCGGCGCGTACTTGTGCTGGCCGTTGGGAAGGTGGCCGACCTTGACGAAAGTCTTGCCCCAAGGCGTGTCAACCTCGAGCCGGTCGCGCTGGATGATGCTTCGCTGGGTGCTCTGCTCACGCACGCCGAGGGAGCTGGTTTCGGTGAGGATAAGGGTGCGCAGCGCATCGGTTTGCTCCGGCTTGGCGATCACGCTGAGCACCACGCCTGTGCGATTTTTCTTCATCTGGGTGGGCGTCATCGTCACGTCCAGCGCACCGGCTTCGAAGGCCCGCTCCATGAGGTGAGCCACCTGTTCCGGGTTTTGGTCATCGATGTTCGTTTCAAGCACGGTGACCGTGTCCATAGTGAAGGCGTTGACATCCGCTTCGCCGATGAACACCCGCAGCAGGTTGGGAATGGGCAGTTCGCGGCTTCCGGCACCGTACCCTACTTGATCCAAGCGCATGGCAGGCAGATCGCCGAACCGGGAGGCGAGGTGCTTCAATAAGGCCGCGCCGGTGGGGGTGACCAGTTCGGCCTGAATCGGCGAGCCCACCACCGGCAGGCCTTTGAGCAAGCCCACCGTCGCAGGGGCTGGAAGGGGTATCTGGCCGTGGGCACCGTGAATGAACCCGCGGCCCAAAGGCAGGGGGCTGCACACGACGCGTTGGATGCCCAGCAGCTCAATGGCGATGATCGTGCCTACGATGTCGATGATCGCATCCTCGCCGCTCACCTCGTGCAGGTGTACGTGCTCGATTTCCATGCCGTGGATCTTCGCCTCCTCGGCAGCAATCATTCGAATGACGATCAAAGCCTGCGTTTTGATGCCCTCGCTCAACGTGCTCTCGCGCACCACGCGCTCAATCTCCGGCAGAGGCCGGGCATGAGGCTGCGCGCTTACCAGCACATCCACCTTGGTGGCGGCAAAGCAGACCTTCTCGACCTTCTTTGACACGACATCCCAGCCGGTGATGGGCAGCTTGGCCAGCTCCGCCTTCAGCGCGGCCAGGTCAAGCCCCGCGTCCACCAGGGCGCCGAGAATCATGTCGCCGCTCGCGCCGGCGATGCAGTCGAAATAAAGGGTCTTCATGCGGCAAGCATGGGCAGGATTTGTCTGATTGACAGGACAGATGTGCGGCGGCGAATCATGGGGCCGGCATGACGGTGCTCATTTCCAAGGTCAACCAGCTCGGCGACAATGTGGTTTTCCTGCCTGTGGTGCAGGAGCTGCGGCGCTTGTTTCCAGAGTTGCGCCTGGTGGTCGCCACCAGCCCGGTGGCGCGCGACCTCTACACGCGCTGCGTACCCGGAGCCAAAGTCATCATCCAGCCCACGGCTAAGTTCAACGGCGCGTGGAAACGACCCTGGCATCTGCTGTCTCTGGCCGCGGGATGGCGTGCCTTCAAGCCCGATGCGGTGCTGCTGGGCGACGACCAGGGAAACGTGGCGCACGCCCTCGCCTGGGCCTCCGGTGCCATGCTGCGCGTGGGACCGAAGATTGACTCCATCCGCGCCAACAGGCTGCTCACCCACCGCGTGCCGCTTGATCTCTCGCTTCTGGTGGCGCAGCAGAACTGGGGCATCGCCGGGCAGCTTGCGACTCTGCTGGGCGGCACGCTTCCAGAGGTGATTCCACCGCCTGATCTGACCGGGCTTATTAAGTCCACCGCCAGAAGCACGGATATCGTCATTCACGCGGGAGCCAGCCGCGCCTACAAGCGCTGGCCGCTGGAGCGCTACGTGCGACTTGCGAACCTGCTGGCAAAGGATCATCGGGTGACGTGGATTGAGCAGGAAGTTCAAGACGGCTTGCTTCCCGACGTGGATCTCTTTAAACCCGGGGACCTGGGTGCCTTCATCAGTATGCTGGCCGGCGCAAGGCTGTTCATCGGCAACAACTCGGGGCCCATGAACATCGCCTCCGCGCTCGGAGTGCCTGGACTGATTTTCAACGGGCCCTCCACGCCGAACTGGAATCCTGCCTGGCATGCGGAGCGGTTTGTTCTGCTCAGTGATCCCGCGCTCGCCTGCCAGCCCTGTGACAAGCTCACCCATCCCGTGAACGCCTGCCAGAACATGGTCGAGCCAATGGCCTGCATGAACCGCTGGAGCGTGGAAACGGCATTGGAGCAAGCGCGCGCGTTGATGGATCAAGACTGGCGCCGCAAATAGAAGCTGTACCCCTCATCGCGCGCCGGAAGGTTCGGTACCACGGAGGCAGTCGCGGCCCGCACCACAGCGGAATCACGGTGCAGCCAGTAGACAGGGAGTAAGACCTCAAAGGCAGTGTTGAAGGCCAGGAAGCCTTCCAGCATGTCCTGCTCGTTCCAGAACCATTTCTGCTTCAGGTAAAACTCCTTCAGCCAGGGGTAGGGGAGCACGACGTCATGCACGTGCAGCATGCAGCCTGCTGGCAGCCTAGGATAGACCTGGTGCATCAGGTGCCACACATCGCTGCCGTATTTGTACACATGGCTGCTGTCCACAAACAGCATTGCCCGGCCCTGACAACGCTTGAGCAAGTCATCCACCGGCACCTCTTG
>FTCC01000906.1_pt1 | contig 18943 bp, 13 predicted proteins | sample 1639481 | NCBI WGS metagenome assembly FTCC01 (sample SAMEA3914864, study PRJEB12502) | metagenome | biome: forest; material: soil | place: USA | collected 2012-03-12 | depth 0.3 m | reverse complement strand
GTACATAGCCCCGCTCGCAGAGCTTGACGAGACGGAGGCCCGGAATTTATTAAAATCACTCGCCAACCTGTCACTTATTGTTCCTGCGGATCAGGAAGAGGAGTCGTTTGCGCTGGCACCCCTGGCAGCAAGCTATCTCCGGAGCAAACGTTCTGACCTAGTCACGAAGGCCGGAGATGTTTTGAAAGAAAATGTTTACTCACTGGTCATACAGTACGGTGGACGAGAGCACCACGGTTACGGTTACCTTGAGAAAGCCTGGCCTAAAATCGACGCTGCCCTGCCTCAGTTTTCGACCGGAACCAACGAGCAGCTTCAGGCCGTCTGTGACAAGTTGTGGACGTTTCTTGATTTTACCAACCGTTGTGACGAATGGTTCGCCCTCTCGGAAAGAGCAGAGCGAAGAGCATTGGCATCCGAAGATTTCTTGCATGCCGGTTGGCGGGCCTACGATACGGGATGTGTGCATCGCCGCAGAGGCAACCCGTCGGAAACGATTGCTTCAGCCGACAGGGCTGCGGACCATTGGGATAAAGCCCAAGGCTCCGGTCCTCGCGAAAGAGCCTTCGTAGCAAGGTTGCGAGGCCATGGCCATCGATTGGGGGAGAATTACCAAGCGGCGATCATTGAATATCAGGAAGCCGTCAGCCAGTGGCGCAGCCTGGAAACAGTGAGCAAAGACCTTGCGGATGGGCTTCGATCACTGGCTGAGGCACAACGGCTCTCTGGCGACCTGGAGGCCGCAGAAAAGAACTTCCGCGAGGCCTTGCAGATTGCTAAATCCGCCAACCACCATCAGGGCGTAGCCAAAATCACCGGCAGAATGGCTGAATTGAAACTGAACGCCAAGTACTGGAAGGACGCAGAAGCTTTGTCACGGGAAGCTCTTGAATTGGCCGCAGGTCTGGACCTCAACGCGATGATTGCGGAAAACCATTGGCGGCTCGCCCAGGCCTTGGTAGGGCAAAACCGCGGCCGAGAGGCCCTGCCGCATGGGAGGCATGCGGAGGAGATCTTTACCAATCTTAGAGCGCCGGTCCTCCAATCTGCCCGGGTATTGTTGCAACAATGGAAGGATTTATTCCCAGACGCGTGAAAATCCGATGGCTGCAACCTGTATTCACGATCATCTTCTTCGCAAGTGAACACCCTTCACACAAGTAACAGCCCGCACCGACTTGTCTTGATTGGTGGCAGTACAGGTTCGGGAAAGACAGCAACCACCAAGGCTCTGGTGAACCTCCTTGGAGCTTCTCCGGCGAGGTTTCACGAATCTTTTTTTCGTGTGGCTGAGAAAATTGGGGTGCCACCTTCCGAGGCTTTCGTTTCACCATATGTGTGCGAGACGGCCGTTTGGGAAGACTACGCCGAACGGGCCCTGGCCAACGGTGTGACAGTCTCGGACATTCACTACGCCATCCAACCTGCACGTGATTCCGCTGCGGCGCTAGGAGCTGATGCACGGGACATCCTGTGGCCAGAGGAAGCTCATGTGCCTTCTTTTCCAGCCGAAATGTTGCAGTTCCTTGCAGGAAAAAACATCAAGGTGCTGCTGGTGCTGTTGCGCGCAACACCGGAGACCGCACTCTTGCGACTGATTGGGCGTGACGGCCCCAGGGCCAGAACCCAGTCGGTACAATCCATGGCAACAGAGATTGCCGCAGAGGAGCGCTTCTTTGCAGCACTGGCGACCGAGGCTGGGGTTAAGAGCCTGTGCATAGACTCAGAAAAGCATTTGCCGCCAGACTCTGCACGGATAATTGCCAAACACATGCAACTGCCCCGTTCCTGATGTCCTTGTGCACACTCATCTATCACAACATCTTTGATGACGACGCTGATCTTGCGTACGATCCATTTGGGATAGCGGTCACCAGGAGCACTTTTGTCTCGCATCTCAAAATGCTGAAGAGCCGGTATCAGCTGGTCAGCCAGGCGCAGATCACCGAGGCAATCAACCCTGACACGGTTCTTGGGGGTATGGACTGCATCTTGTTGACGATTGACGACGGGTACGCACAAGGTATTTTGACAGCAGCAGAGGTTCTGCGGGAGATGGGTGAACGGGCTCTCGCATTCATACCGCCTGCTCATATTGATTCGGCCGGTCACAGGTACTGGTGGGACATATTGGCGGATGGCATGGCCTCCGAAAGGATTTCGGTTTTTGAAGGCATGGCAATGCAGGGTTCAGCGACAAGAATGCCCTATATCGAGGCCGAAGAATTTGTGAGAGGCGTAACCGGCGGCGACGTCGGGTGCTCCAAACGCTTTGAACTCGCACGGTGGGAAACTCTCCGGATAGCGCATGATGTATTCGATTATGGCGTGCATGGCCTCCGTCACGACTGCTTCAGCGCGGTTCATTGGTCACAACTGAGGGCCGATCTGACAATGGCAAAGGAGCGTCTCATTGCCGAGAACTGCGGTGCCCCTGTCGCCCTGGCGTACCCGTATGGGGATGCAGCCGCCGTCACCAAGGAACAGGTGGAACATGCCGTGACGAACCAATTCGAGCTTGCCTTCACCGCCACCAAAGGAGCGGTGGTGGGTCAGTCACGCTCCAACGTCCTGCTTTTGCCGCGTTGCTTCGTCAGCAATTGTCCGAGTGAGCGACTGAACGATCAGATTCAACGCCGCTTTTCCAGCGCATTGCAGTCTCAGTAAGGCTTTGAACTCTCATGGGCCTACGTGAGCGGTAATAACCCACCTTGTAGGCAAGTCGCCACCCCAAAGTGTGGTAGAGTGCGGCGCCAATCCCACTTGTTTTCATGACGGCGGCGAACTTTCGGTGTTCGCCTGCCATGAGAACGTCTCTAACCAGACTGCGGGCTGGCTGGAGGCCGTGCTCCACCTGCAAGGATCGTCCATTGCCGATCTTTGCGGCACTCCGCAGGTCATCACGAAAGGAAAGAGCTTCATGAACAATCGTTGCTTCTTCCAGAAGAGGGATCATGGGATGGGTCGCCGCTATCCGCTCAGCAAAGTCCCAATCTTCCCCCCAGGCGAGGCGTTCATCGAAATAGTAGCCACCAACCGCTTCCACAATATCCTTTCTGAACGCAAGCGGAAGCAGTGGCAGGCTGGTACGAACGGTGGTGTATTGACGAACCTTTGCTGTGATCCGCGTCTCCCATGAATGCGCATCGTAAACAAGGAGGGGCTTCACCACCGGGAAATGTTTCAGGGCGGCTTGCACTGCACCCACGCAGTCTTCGCCCGCGCGGCAGTCTGAGTCAAGAAACAGGATGGAATCCGACCTTGAATGTCTGATTCCCTCGTTTCGCGCGACCGATAATTTTGCCGTGTCTACACAAAGCACTCTTGCTCCAGTCTTCTGAACGGCCGACTGCAGGTTGGCGGAGGGATTGTTGTTGAACACCGCGAGGATCTCGATGCCATCCTTAGGGAGGGATGCTATCGCAGACAGAATGCGGGGATCATCCTTCAATGGAATGATCACAGTAAGACCGGGCAGGTCAGGAGATGGGCGGCTGGGTGTCATAATTGAGCAGGAAGACAGTATACCGATGGACCTTCAATGGATGCCTTGGCGTAGGAGCCTTCAACAGGTAACTATGGCTATCGAGGACCCGCACTCCAGAATCTGCCATGATGCGCTGGAGGAGGTTCTCGTCCCCGAGTGTGGGTGACGCACAATAGACCAACACACCTTTCGAGGACAACAATCCCTTGGTCTCCTTGAAGAACCTCCGCGCTAGCTCATAGCCTGGATCGACCAATGAGACATTCCATTCCTGCTTCTCAGCCTGTTGTGATGAATCAAGCGGCAGATTGGCCAGAAGTAAATCGACGGGACGTTTCAGTCGAAGCTGCGATGAGAGATCGCTCTGGACAATCCCCGCTCTAACCTTATTCCTTTCGGCATTGGTCCTGGCTGCCAGACAGCTCTCAGGCGACAAGTCAAGCAAGGTGACGGAGACGTTCAGTTCCCTGCCGACCCATAATCCCAGCACACCCGAGCCGCACCCCACATCCAAAACCGATCGTGAATGCCGCCACCAGTCTGGATGTTCCCTCAGGGCCGAAAGGAAGGCGAATGAGGAGTACGACGGGGGAAAAACCGGGGATGGACACTGGAGCGAGAGGCCCATGAAATGATGAATTCCTCCCTGAACGCTCCCGAGGTCAGCGGGCGCGGGTGTATCGGGGGCGCACGACCTTTTCATTCAGCTGCCGGCAGATCTTTGAGACGAAGATTCTGGTCACGTTGCTCAATTTCTGTTGCCCTCCCTCCGCTCTCAGTATGGGCGAACTCCTGAATCTTGGGCGACATCCTTAGATGGGCGTTTCGAAACGCCAGCAGCATGTCCAACTGCCTCACCCGCGAAAATGAATGCCACCTAGCCAGAAGGTCTTCCTCGATGATCCCATCCCGGTCCGCCAGCGGATCAACCCGCGCTGAATGATCGATTCCCCAACCTGCCGCAGCAAATGCGATGGAGCGTTTGATACATGCGCGGCAACGCCCGCAGTGGCCGCTTTCATCGTAGCAGGTAATCGTCAGTTCTGGTGAGATGATGTCCTGCCAGTGACGCCGCCAGAGTGCCAGCACGTCTGTTTTCGTCAGGTTCACGAACGGACTGAAAACCCTTGCCTTGCACATGGCGCTTGCCTCACGGTAAAAGCGTGGACTCTTGTCTGGGACCTTCTGCTCATCAACCAGGCCAGCGAGAATGATTCGATCTGCGCCCAGTGAGGCCCCCAGGGCCGTCAAAAGCAGGTTTCTGGCGGGGACGATGTGCCGGTAGACGGCGGTTCCCCCAGAGATCTCATCATCAAGATGCACCCGCATTTGGATAAGCGGCACCTTGAGGCGCTCGCAAATGGCGGTGATGGCCATGGACTCATGTGTTGCATAGGGTTGTCCATAGTTGACCCAAAGGGCGGTCGGACGCTGCCCGGTCGACAAACACCAGAGCAATGCGGCTGTAGAGTCCACTCCGCCTGATGCCAGAACCAGAGGCGAGTCACCGGACATCATCGTGGAACCGGCGCCATGCGTAAGATTGGCAGCACTCCACCGGACAAGCACCTCAGGCACGTTGACCTCCGGCGGATAACGCAACAAAAACGTTAGAAAGGCCGAAAGGGTGGCGGTCTCCGGCTGGGTGGCGCTCAAGGGAACGGCCACTCTCATGTCACCCTTCAAGCGATACCCTGCAAACACGGCGAGGATCGCGATAGACAAAGGAACACTAGATCTCAGCGAGGGAGCAATTCCCAACGGCGTCCACATGATGCGTTCATCACCGATCCAGCCGACTTCGCTTTGATCACTTGGACTGTCTGCATGCATAGGACTAAATGTTGGCTGCAAAATCTATGGACGCGAACGTCTGTATCAAGGCCTCCGTGCGCACTCTTGATGGTTCGGACCCCATGTGCAATTGTGAATAACGAAGGAGCTCTTGGTCAGACAGGTGAAGCAAATCTATTCCTGTGCTCATCACCTCGCAGTACTCCATGAAATCCGCCGAATACGGACTTTGGTCACCTAGGTCGAACTCCAGCGGTCTACACAGCCCATGATCGCTGCGATTGCGGAGATGCGGAAGAAGACTGATGAATATGACGTCAACAAGCATTGAGACACTACGCAACTCCATGTCTTTGTACCTTAGCGCATGTTCTGGCCAGCAACTGAGTATGACCGTTTGATTCAGAATGAGCTTCGCAAGCGGCGCCACCGCCATATCAGCCACCATCTGCAATTCCGGCGCATTCGATGCGTAAGCTATACCGCTAAGCCGGTCGTAGGCCTCCTGTGGGCGACCCAGGGCTAGAAGGTCGGAAATCTGGTTGATGAGGGAGGAAGCGTCTTCCCCCAGGTGCTGCTCGCAGTAAGCAACCAGCAACCGGTGTTCGCTGGAAATTCCCGAACGGAGCAGATCAATGCTGGGAGAGGTTGCGTATGGCTCAATGCGCAGCAATGCAGCCCGAAACATCTGGTAAGCATCAGCCATCTTGCTGACCATTGGGCGGTGACGAACTTCACGAAACGGCATTTTCGGAACACGGACGGAATGCGCACCGGTCGAGCAGTTCAGGAGCAAGTCGAGCTCCCCCCCCCAATCATAGTGATATGAAGTTTCCACGGCTCTTCGTAACAACTCAACGGGAGCCGCAAATGCACCGGGGAAGGGTGTCTTTATGCTCGCATACAACAGTGGGTATAGCGTGCGCAGAATGGGTGCGCCAATCAGATGGTTGTCACGTCCTGCCTGAAGCAGGGGTTCAGGAACCGTAAATCCAGTCTCATCGCCCAGGAGAAGGGCAAAATCATCGCACCTCAGATGGGTTTGGCTGCCCCAGTCGGCATCCAAAATTACGCCCAGACGGGCATTGCTGCGGCGTACGGCGTAGGCTATGCCAAGATTTTTGTTGGGTTTTGCACACACGCCTGCGCCAACGACGCTCACGGAAGCCCCTTGTCTTTTCAAGATCGCCCCTATGTCGATGGTCGATTTGACTGCCCCGGGGCTTGAACCTCCATCGAACAGTATAAATTCGACGGCTTGCATGGAACAGAGACGTGCCGCATCAAGAGTCTTCACTGCAAGTTCGTGAACCCATTCCTGGGGCTCGTTGAGTATTGGAATGATAAACGTGATGTCGGTGCGCATTGTACCTAGAGCATGATTGGGAATTTACCCTCGACATTCGAAGGTGTCCTCTGCGTTGCAAGGTGTAAATGACAACTTCGTTATCGGTATTCCCTGACCTCGTGTTGAAAGAAGCCGGATATTTGAATTGAGCAGCGGCTTTCTTGGCCATTCTACGGTCGCCACCGTGAAAAACAGGCCAAACCGCATTTTTTTTCGGAGGTTTTTGGCCGAATCATCTGCTCCATTTTTCACGGTCGTTTTCTACGGTCAACCGTGAAAACGAGGTAAACCAGTGCAAAGCCTTGAAAAGGTGCTGTCCCGCCATCCCTTACTTTACAAGGCTTCCAGCCTGTTTTGCAAAACCATGCAAAGCTGCGCAAAACGCCATTTCTCAATTACAAATCAGCCGCCGTACTTGAGAACTTGACAGGCGTCCCCAGCTTGAGAAGCATTGCCTAGCGCCTGCTGCACATGGAAAAGCGCACCTACACCCCTTCTGAATTCGCCTCCGTTTTCGGCAAAGAGCGCACCTGGGCGTACCGCCAGCTCTACGCAGGGAAGGTCAAGGCCATTACCAAGCTGGGGCAGATCCAAATTCCTCATTCCGAGGTGGAGAAGCTGCTGAACGGCGCGGAGCGCTATCGTGGTTCCCCTTCGCACGCCAAGCGCGTTGCAAAACGCAAGGCTGCAAAGGAGAAGCCGGTTTCCAAAGGCGCGAACAAATGGAAGGCGGCCGTCACGCAGCGAAAGAAACACGGGCCGCCGCCTGCAAAGAGTGCTCGTTCCGTAGGTGGCCGTAAACCTTCATTGCCAAAATCCCGCCGTCCTGGTGGCCCAGCCACCGGGAAACCGTCGGAACGTCAACGCCAGATTCAATACAAATGGTTGCGAAAAGGTGCCGCAGATCATGATGGCAAAGAGCCTGAGCCTTGATCTTTCCGGCAGCGCGTTGCATTGCGGCATAAGCGGTCTTCACCCTTAACACCGGTTCGTCAGGCGTTGCTGGCTTGTTTGCTGCCTTGATCCGTTGCAAAAGTTCCTTGGCTGCAGGAATCATGGGAATGCGCCGGAACAGGCCGTTTTTGGTAGCATCCTGCGGATCGCCCACCACCAGGATTTCACCCTTTTCAAAATCGCAGTGCCGCCAGGTCACAAATCCTGCCTCGCCTATGCGTTGGCCGGTATAGGCCAGGAATTCCACCAGATCAGCGCGGTACTGCGAAGTCCGGCCCTGCCCCAAGCGCATTTGCGCTACCAGTTCTTGAAACCGCGCCTTGTCGGGAAGCTTCGTTGAAAGGTCACGGGGCCGGATTTTAGCACGTTTGACCTCCAGCGCCGGGTTTGACCGGCGCACCCCGCGCTTGATGGCAAGCTTGAAGAGGGATTTGAGCACCAGCAGGGTGTTGTTGAAACGGGTTGAAGCCATCTGCCCTACCGCCTTGCCAGCCCATTCCTGGCAGTCCTCAGCGGAAATACGGCGCATCTCCAGCTTCAGAAATTCAGGCCAGGTCTTTTTGAGCAGGCCCACAATTTCCCGCCAGTATTTTTTGGTTTTCTTCTTGGTGGTGGTGTCGTTTTCAAACTGATGCTCACGGAGCGCGAGCGCGTCCCCGCCAGTCATCTTTTCGGAAACGATGGAATAGTCGCTGAGTTCCTTGCGGTGGGCGTTGTCTTCCAGCAACTCTTTAAGTGCTGGCTTGGCAACGCTCAGGACTTCGGTTTTGAGGCTGCGGAAGGTGGGCTTTCCGCTGATGGTAAGGCGAGCGTAATACACGCCCGTCTTGTGCCGGTACAAATGCTGAGTACCGGTAAAGGTCCAAGTCTTCGTTTTGATCAAGGTGGGGAACCGCTGTTGCTCCTGCGATGGATTGCGGCACTGCTAGTATAAAACAGATGTATAAAAACGCAAACAGAACTGTTCAGAAGAACGTATTTCCTTGAAAAATCCAGCATGAGTCTCAAAATGGAAAGAGGACACTCCTGTCCGCTCCATCAAAAAACCTCGCGGCGCAGCCGCCATCCTCAAAAGAACGCCTTGGTTTTTCCAGCGCTTTGAGATTTATGGCGGCTGCACCGCCGGGTTTTTCGGGGATGCGGACAGGAGTGTCCGCGCTCCTGCGGGACTCCGGCCAAGCCATCGGCTGGCTTCAATGTCCCTCCGCCACCTGCGGCCCTTTCGGGGGCGTCACCTTGCGCAGCAAGGGCACCATCACGGTCGCCACGGCGAGGCAGGCGCCTAACAACAGGAAGGCGTCCGAAAAGGTCTGCACCTGCGCTTCGCGCCAGGTCAGCGCCCAGAGCTTCTTCAGGGCCGCGGCCTGGCCGTGCAGAGCATCGCCGCCGGTCGCGGCGCTGTAGGTCGAGGCTACGCGGTGCAGCAGGGACGTCATCGCCGCGTTGGCCGTGTTGAGATGTTCGGCCAGGTGCAGGAAGTGCAGGTTGGCCCGGTCGTTGAGCACTGTGCCGCAGCCCGCGATGCCGATGGCACCGCCGAGGTTGCGCATGAGATTGAACAGGCCGGAGGCCGACCTCAACCTCTCCGGCGGCAGCCCGCCCAGCGTGAGCGTGACCACCGGCGCGACGGTGAGCTGCTGAGCGATGCCGCGCAGGGCCTGCGGGAACAGCAGCTCCCGCCAGCCCCACCCATGCGTGATGGGGCTGAAGAACAGCATGCCGATGGTGAACAAGGCCAGGCCGCACATCATTATCCAGCGCAGGTCAAACCTGCGCGCCAGCATCGTGTAAAAGGGAATGGTGAGGAGCTGGAAGATGCCGGTGGAAAAGATCGCCAGGCCGATCTGCAAGGCGCTGAAGCCGCGCACCCGGCCGAGGAACAGCGGCGTGAGATAAATCGTGGCAAAGATGCCCACGCCGCTGGTGAACGAGAAGAAGCAGCCCAGCGCAAAGTTGCGGTTTTTCAGCGCACGCAGGTCCACCACCGGAGTGCGAAACGTGAGCCCGCGCCAGACAAAGCCAAGGCCGCACAGCACCGCGATCCATGCCGTGGCAAGGATGGTGCGGTCTTCAAACCAGTTCCAGCGCGGCCCTTCCTCCAGCGTGTATTCCAGGCAGCCGAGGGAGAAGGCCATCAGCGCCATGCCAAGGTAGTCCGCCCCGCGCAGCAGCGACCAGTCGGGCTTGTCAATGCGCACCAGCAGGGGCACCACCACGGTGACAAACAGGCCGGGCAGCAGGTTGACAAAGAACAGCCAGTGCCAGGAGTAGTTGTCCGTGATCCAGCCGCCCACCGTGGGCCCGAGCGTGGGCGCCAGGGAGCCCAGCGCGCCGATCACCGCCGCCGCCAGCACCCGCTGCGAGCCGCTGAAATACACAAAGGCCGTGGTGAACACCGTGGGCACCATGGATCCGCCCAGAAACCCTTGCAGCGCGCGGAACACGATCATGCTGCGGATGTCCCACGCCCAGCCGCACAGCAGGCTGGCGATGGTGAAGCCCAGCGCCGAAACGCTGAACAGCCAGCGCGTGGACATCACCCGCGACAGCCAGCCGGAGAGCGGAATCACGATGATCTCCGCGATCAGGTAGCTCGTCTGCACCCAGGCCACCTCGTCCGGGCTGGCGGAGAGCCCGCCGCCCAGCTCGCCCAGGGAGGCGGAAACAATCTGGATGTCCAGCAGCGCAATAAAGTATCCTACACACATGGAGGCGAAGGCCACCACCTTGCCGAAGGTTGGAGGGGCTGCGTTCACCGTGCTCACAGCGCCTCCTTTCCAGCGGCGGCGCGGCCGTCCACATCCACCGTCACGGAGAGGCCGGGCCGGATCTGCGCCCGCTGCTCCGAGGCTTCATCCAGCAGGATGCGCACCGCGACGCGCTGCACAATCTTGGTGAAGTTGCCCGTGGCGTTCTCCGGCGGCAGCACGCTGAACTGCGCCCCGGTGGCCGGTGCCAGGCTGCCCACATGCCCGTGCAGCACCACGCCCGGCAGCGCATCCACTATCACCTCCGCGGGCTGCCCGGGCCGCGTCATCGCGAGCTGGCTTTCCTTGAAGTTCGCATCGATCCACAGGCCCTTCACCGGCACCAGCGAAACAAGCTGCGAGCCCACCGTGGCATAGGCCCCGGGCCGCGCGCTGCGGTTGCCCACGATGCCGTCAATAGGCGCGCGCAGCTCGGTGTAGCCCAGGTTCAGCCGCGCCAGCTCGCGCTCCGCCTCCGCCTGGTCCAGCGCGGCCTGCGCCTGCCGCTTCTGCGTCTCGATCACCGCGAGCTGCCGCTGCGCCGTGGCCATTGCCGCCCTGGCCCTTTCACCGGCGGCCTCCGCCTGCTGGTAGTCTGCCTCCGCCTTCTGCCGGTTCTGCACGGATACGGCGCCCTGCCTCGCCAGCGCCTGATATCTCGCCTGGTCATCACGTGTGCGGGTGATCTCCGACTCCGCCGCCGTGATGCCAGCCTGCGCCTGCGTCACCACCGACTCCTGCAAAAAGCGCGTGGCGTCCAGGTTGGCCAGCGCGGCCCTCTGGCTGGCCACCGCCGCCTCCGTCTTGGCCAGCGCGGCGCGGTAGTCGCGGTCATCGAGACGGATGATCACCTCTCCGGCATGCACAGGCTGGTTGTCTGTCACCAGCACCTCGCCAATGAAGCCCGGCACCTTGGGCGCAATCACCGTGACATCACCGCCCACGTAAGCGTCGTCCGTGCTTTCGATGAACCGGCCCACCGTCCACCAGTGATGGCCCGCCCGTGCGGCACCCGCTCCGGCGGCCAGGGCCAGGCCGAGCAGCAGCACTCGCTTGAAGACAGGCCCGCGCCGCCGCGCGGTTCCGGCCGGGGCCGTTTCGGAAGGTGCCGCCGTCGCCACCGGGAGTAGGCGACGGTTGAGTTCAAGGGATGGAGCACTGGTGTTCATATATAAAAACCAACTGGTTGGTATGTTCTGACATCAAAAAAAAGTCACCCCTTGCGGGCGAACAGGGTTTCAAGGTACTGCTTGAACTGCGCCACGTTGGAGCGGTACACCGCATTGCTCGCCGAGGCCTTGGCCAGCATTAATGAGCCCTGGGTGATGGACACGTACAGCATTGCCACCGCCTTGGGTTCAAAGGCGGCCTTTGGCGCGTGGCGGGCCTTGGCTTCCGCCAGGTCCCGTTCGATGTCCTCCGCCATGCGGGCGAACATCTCATCGCACACGCCGCGCAGCTCGGGGTGGGTGAAGGAAAGCTCCTGGGCGAAGTTGCCGATCAGGCAGCCCCGTGTAAGGCGGGCGCCGGCGCGCACGCTCGTCACAAAGTCCAGCCGGCCATACACACGCTCCAGCGGATCCTCCAGCTTGCGGAAGGCGGCCGTGCGCATCTCCTCGGTCTGCGCATCCCGGAAGTACTTCAGCGCCGCCGTCGCCAGGTCCTCCTTGCTGCTGAAGTAGTGGAAGAACCCGCCCTTGGTCACGCCCGCCTCGGCGCACACATTGTCCACCGTGGTGGCGTTGTAGCCCTTCAGGCGCATCACATCCACGCCCGCCTCCATCAGCTTGCGCTTGGTTTCCGGGAGTTCATCGGCAGCAGTAGCGGCTCTCTTTTTCATACCAACTGGTATGCAGGTAAACCTACCCTAGCTGCCTGTCAATGCGAGATTTTGAGCCATGCCGCTCAAACAGCAAGACCGGTCTTTTTCAGAAGCGTCGAAGGCGCGACAGGTGAAAGCCCAGGGTGCTGACCGTCCTACTTCAGCGCCAGCTCCTCGCACACCGTGTTAAAGTAAGTGGCGCATTCACCGATGTCTTCGAGGGAGTTGTCCCAGTTGTACTCGTACTCCACGCAGATGGCGCCCTTGAAGTGCTGGCGCTTGAGCTCCTGCAGCATGCCCTTCACGTTGCTGATGCCGCTGCCCCAGATCACGTCGTGGGCGTTGAGGCTCTTTTCGTTCAGGTCCTTGAAATGCAGGGTGATGATGCGGCCTTCCAGCTTCTTCAGGCAGTCGATGGGGTCAAGGCCGGAGCGCACCCAGTGGCCCACGTCGGCGCACGCACCTAACAGCTCGCTGCGATCTTTGACCGCGGCCAGCACGGTCTCCGGGTTCCAGAAGAAGTTCTTCGGCCCCGGGTGGTTGTGGATAGCCACCTTGATGTGGTACTCCTTCGCCAGCTTCTCCACCACGTCCATCACCGGCCCTAGCTCCTCCATCTTGTTGTGCGTCTCCGGCTCCGCCACGAGCACGCTGATGCCCAGGCGTTTTGCGCCTTCGAAGATCTTGCGGCTCTCCGCTTCATCAACGGTGGGCTTCACCACGCCCATGTTTTCAAACACGGGGTCCATCTTCTTCTCGATCATACGCGCCTTGATCGCCTCCAGGTCCTTGTCGGACATGGAGATGGTGGGCACCTTCTTGATCTTCTTCTCATCGTCCAGCAGGTTCACGCTGCCGGAGATGCTCATGTGCTTCACGCCGATGGAGGCGGTCTTGTCGATGGCCTCGAAGATCGAAAACTTCTGGAACGTGTACGAGTGGATCGCAAGCTGCCAGCCCAGCTTCTCAGCCGGCGTCGGCTCCTGGGCGGATGTCCACGTGGCGAGCACAAACGGAAGGATCAAACAAAGGTAGGCTTTCATGATGATGGGCCTGGAAGCTAGGCCGCCGCGCCAGGGTTGTCCATGTGTCAGTCCACAAAGCTGAACTCATTCAAATTCATCATCACCCGGCAGGCGTTTTCCAGGCCTTCGCGTTTCGCGTAGTCCACCAGGGCCGCAGCCTCGTCGGCGGCGGGCTCGCGTGAAAGCGCCAGCTCAAAGGCAGCCCGCACCTGCTGCTCCAGGGCGCCGCCGGCTTTGGCAGCGCGTTCGGCGAAATGCTTCGCCATCGTCACGATCAGGCCGTTGTTCATCATCGCCAGCGCTTGCAGCGCGCTGAGGGATTGGTTGCGCTTGTCCACCCGCATGGAGGGATCGGCGCAGTCCATCACCGTCATGAACGGCTGCTGCTGGCTGCGCACGATGAAACGGTACACGCTGCGCCGCCAGCACTTGGCATCCTCCGGGTCGTGCTGGTCATACTCGTAGTGCGGCGAATGCTCCGGATGCGTGACCACAAAGTCCTGATAGCCCGGGCCGCCCATGGTCAGATCCAGCCTGCCGCTCACCATGAGCACGCTGTCGCGCACGCACTCCGCATCCAGCTTGCAGCGGTTCTGCCGCCACAGCAGGTGGTTGTCGGCGTCTATCAATTGCGGATTGGGGATTGCGGATTGCGGATTGGAAGACCTTTGCTTGTACGCCTCGCTGCACACGATGAGCTTGTGCAGCTTCTTGAAGCTGCCGCCGAGGTCGTCGCGGAAGGTGAGCGCCAGCCAGTCGAGCAGCTCGGGATGGGAGGGCTGGCCGCCCATGCGGCCGAAGTCGTTCGGCGTTTCCACCAGGCCCTTGCCGAAATGGTACTGCCACACACGGTTCACGATGCTGCGCCAGGTGAGCGGGTTGTCGCGATTGCTGATCCAGCGGGCGAGGGCCGCGCGGCGTGCGCCTTCGTCCTTGTCCGGCGGCAGATGGAAGCGGCCCGGCTGCTTCTCCAGCCGCGCAATGGCTTCGATGGTGCCGGGGCCCACCTCCGCGCCAGGGTTTTTGAGGTCGCCACGTTTCAGCACGTGAATGATGCGCGGCCTGCCGCCATCGGCGCCGGTGCCACGGAAGTTGCCGGTGCCGGTGTGTACTGCGCCCGCATAAGTGCTGCGCGGCGGCGGCAGGGCTTCCAGCGCCTTTGTCGCCTCCGCAATGCTCTGGCGCAGCGACTGCAAGCGCGCCTTGGTGGCCGCATCGGCGAAGCTGATGAGCAAGGCATCGCGCTCGCGTTGCAGGCCCTTCTTCTCATCCAGACCACGTGCTTCCGGGGCCAGGCCGTCGGTGAGGTTGGACTTGCGCCAGCGTGGGGGTGCTTCAATGGAATCGAGGGCGGTCACCGGCTTGCCCAGCGCGATGTTCCTGCCCGCCTTGTCAAACACCCGCATCTCCGCCAGGGCCAGGATGAAGTCATCCTTGCGCGGGGCCAGCTTCACCGCCGTGAGCCGCACATAGCGCCCTTTGGTGCCGTCATCTTCGCCGTTCACCTTGGTTTCAAAGGGATGCAGGCCGGGGTTCTTGAAGTCGTTCATGAACGTCTCATCGTGCCGCGCCCAAAGAAGCGTCACCTCCGTTTTGAAATCCGGGTCCTCGCTCATCTCCAGCTTGAACCGCAAGGGAAAGCCGAAACCGGCGCCGATCTTGTTGAAGTCGTCGTAGCAGGGCAGCAGCTCCACCCGCGAGATGGCGGTGGACTGCCCCAGGTCCACCTGCACCCACTTGGCGGTGTCCTGCTCCTTCTCGATGGCGCTGTGATAGCCGTAATCGGGATGGGCATTGGGATTGGCCTTCGGCGCATCGGAGGCGCCGTCAATCCGCCGCGTCATGGCTTCGTACTTCTCACCGGCCTTCTCCTTCAGCGGGGCTTCAATGGCCGCCACCTCGGCCTGCGCCGCCTTGCGCCGGGCATCCAGCTCCGTGAAGGTCTTCATCGTCGCATCATCTGGATAGTACTTCACCTCCGTGCGGTCGACCGCGGCGAAGACGGCCTGCAGCGAGTAGTAATCCTCCTGCGAGATGGGATCGAACTTGTGGTTGTGGCATTGCGCGCAGCCAATCGTCAGGCTGCAAAAGGTGCCGATGGTGTTCTGCACCATGTCGTCGCGGTCCAGGTGGCGGGCGATCTGGCCGTCCAGCTTGGTCTCCGGCACCTCCATGTGCCCGATCACATCCCAAGGCCCGGCGGCGATGAACCCCAGGCCCAGCACGCCGTCCGCCGTTCCTGGATACAGTATATCACCTGCAATCTGCTCCTCGACGAAACGCGCGTACGGCTTGTCATCATTGAAGGCGTGAATCACGTAGTCGCGGTACGGCCAGGCGTTCGGGCGCGGCTTGTCCTTGTCGTAACCGTGCGTCTCGCCGTAGTGCACCACGTCCAGCCAGTGCCGCGCCCAGCGCTCGCCGTAGCGCGGCGATGCCAGCAGGCGGTCCACCAGGCGCTCATAGGCGGAGGAGTTGAGAGTTGAGTGCTGAGAGTTGAGAGAAGCATCTTTTTCGGCGGCGCATTCGGCGACAAACCGCGCCACCTCCTCCGGTGTGGGCGGCAGGCCGGTGAGATCGAAGGACAGGCGGCGGATCAAGGTCCGCGCATCCGCCTCGGGCGACATCCTCAGGCCCGCTGCCGCGAGCCTGGCATTGATGAACTCATCGATGCCAGCGGCCTGTTGAACCTTCAGCGGCTTGAATGACCACCAGTCCGTGCGGTCCACCAGCTTGGTCTTGTCCACGCCCTCCGGCCACACCGCGCCTTCATCGATCCAGCGCTGCAACGTTGCCACCTGCTCTTTCGACAGCGCGGACTTGTCCTTTGGCGGCATGGTGATTTTGTCATCCGCGCCGCTCACGAACTTGTACAGCGGGCTTTCCGCGCTCTTGCCGGGCACGATGTCCGGCGCGTGTTCGTCCCCGCCCTTCATGGCCTCGGCCTTCACATCCAGGCGGAAGCTGTTCTTCTGCTTGTCCGGTCCGTGGCAGCCATAGCAGTGCTGCTCAAAGAGGGGCCGCACGTCGCGGACAAAGTCCACGGAGGCCGCCTCGCCCGTCAGTGCGAGGGCGCAGAACAGCAAGGTCGGCAGGCGTGGACGGCTCATGGGGGGGCGGATACCAACGGCGTGCGGGGAGGGAAACTTTTGCTGCGGCTCGGGGAAAGTGGAAGGGGCCCGGCTCATCGCAGCACCAGGAAGGCCACCTCCAGCGGCTGCAAGGTGAGCGGCTGCTTCCAGGGCTTGTTGCCGGAGGCCAGGGGCTGAAGCTTGCCCGTTTCGTCCATGCGCAGCAGCTTGCCTTGGCCGGCCTTCGCCAGCATGGGGTCCACCGGCACTTCCACCGCCTGCTCCCTGGCACCGATGTTCACCAGCACCAGGGCCACGCTGCCATTGGCATGGGAGCGGGTGACACTGTTCAATACGGAAGGCACCTGCACGGCCTGGTTCTCGCAGGATTCGGTGAACGATACCAGCGGCACCGCGGCGCCCAGGTCCAGGGGATGCAGGTACTCGCCGAGGCGCAGGTAGCCAAGGCCGTGCTCCGTGTAGCCAGCCAGCTTCTTGAAGAACGCCAGCTCGCGCGCATAGGCGGGCTGCAGCAGAAAAGGATTGGGCGACTCGCCATACAGGCGGCCGGGAACCGTGCCTTCCAGGAACAGGGCGGCGAGCTCTGGTACCAGCGCGTCATTGGCCTTGCCCGGCCCCATCACGCGCCCGTGGCCCAGGCTGTAGTCGCCCCACACTGTGCGGTAGACCGGCACGTAGTTCTTCATCACGTTGACGGAATACAAGTTGATGTCGAGCAGGTCGCGGAAGGCCTCAATGGGGTCCTCGCCGGACATGATGGCCCCGGGGTTGATCGCACGGATGGCTGTGCGCACCTTTTGCGCCATTTCGCGCTGCCCGGCGACGATGCTGTTGCCGCCGCCGACAGGGTGGCCATGATCCGCGGCAAGACACTCGGGCGCACCCTTGCCGAAGCTGTCCAGGTACACGCCGGAAAAGCCAAAGTCGCGCACGGCCTGCTCGGAGAGCTCCACAAGACGCTGCTGCCACCACGGAGTGGCGCGGCACATGGCCAGGAGGTTGGGCGCGGCGCCATTGCCATAAGGCACGGCCTTGCCCTGTGGGTCGAGCGTCACCGCCTTCTCCGCCGCCGCTTCAGCGTTGACCTTGTTGTCGTAGATCATCGACTGGATGTAAGCCTGCATGCGCACGCCCTTGCCCTTCAAATCGCGCAGCGCCTCCACCAGCCCCTCCTTTGCCGGCCACAGGTGGCCCAGCCCGCCTTCGTCCGAGGATTTCGCCCCCGGCGGCCCCTGCGGATAGCCGTACCAGGTGCCAAAGAATGGCTGGCCGCCCAAGGCCTCGCTCAAGGCATTCATGCAAGTGACGTTGTTGGCCAGCGTGCGCTCCGGCTTGGTGGTGGAGGGCCGCGTGGCGAGCGGTGCGTGCAACAGCCATGAAGGCATATCCTGGCGCTCCGCCAGCAGCCCCTTCGACGCCCACACCTGTTTCACCCACCAGGCGCGATAAAGCCGCGCCGCCTGCCACCAGTCGCCTTCAAAGGGTCCGGTCACCACCTCATACGGCAGATCGAACTGGCTCACCTTGCCCCCGCCACGGCCCGCCGGGAAATGCTGGCTGGCGAAGATCATCGCGTCATTGGCCGGATGGTTCCTGATTTGGAAAGACTTGGTGAATCCGCCGCCATCTTCCACCGCATAGTACACACCGCGCGCCGCCGCCTTGCCGTAGGCGGCCATGAATTGAAACTTGGCCGAGGCCCCGGGATAGGGCAGGTCCACATCGCCCTTGGGGGCGGCTCTGCCAAACAAGCGCGTCTGGCCCCGGCGGTACGGCACCACCATTTCATTGGTTTCCGGCGTGGCGTCAAAAGCCAGCACCCGCACCTGCGGAAAGGTGATGCTCCACAGCCCCGCGTCTTTTGCCAGCAGCCCGGCATGCAGGTGCCAGCGCACCAGGGGCGAATCCCTGGTAACCGCCGCCTCCACATCCACCTTCACCTGATCGAGTTCATACACCACATGCAGCTTCCGGGCCTGCGCATCCCCTGCTGGCTGAATGGTAACCTTCTTCGCCATGCCCGCATCGAGGACCACCGGCTTGGACGCGCCTGGCACCACCAATTCGAGCGACCACAGCGGCGGCGCCGGCTCCTTCGAAACCATCTCCAGGCTGCCCATATGCACCCCCGACCATGCTTCAACGAGCGCGCCCGTCTGCTTGTCGAAGCCGACCACTCCCCTGGCGCTCACGATGCCGGTCAAAGCCTTGTCCTCAAACAACTCCAGGCCCTTCTTTGCATCACCGGCCTCCGCGGCGGCGCAAGACGCTGAAATAACGAGGCAAAGGAGAAGCAGGCGGCAGATCATGGCAGTTCAAACGTCGCATCCAGGCAGGGCATATCGGCGCGGCTTCAATCCGGCGCTTTCCCCTGTCCAAGGGTTCACCACAACAGCTTGCCACCATCCAGCACCAGCACGCTGCCGGTCATGTAGCTGCTGGCCTCGCTGGCCAGGTAGACCACCAGGCCGCCGATTTCCTTCGGCTCTCCCCAGCGCCCCATGGGGACCGACGCGGCGACTTCCGCCTCAAACCCGGGCTTCTCGCTGATCCAGCGCTGGTTCGCATCGGTCAGGAACGGCCCGGGCGCGATGCAGTTCACCGTCACCCCCTGTGCCGCCCAGTCCGCCGCCACCGCCTTGGTGAACATGGCCACCGCCGCCTTCGAGGTTTC
>FTCC01000983.1_pt1 | contig 19078 bp, 14 predicted proteins | sample 1639481 | NCBI WGS metagenome assembly FTCC01 (sample SAMEA3914864, study PRJEB12502) | metagenome | biome: forest; material: soil | place: USA | collected 2012-03-12 | depth 0.3 m | reverse complement strand
TGCTCGGCGCTGATTTCCAGCACATTGCGGCCCGGCGCCTCACCGGTGCTGGTGACGAAGGTCGCTGTCGTGCCGTTGTCGTATTGCAGCACGGCGGTGACATCATCTTCGACTTCGATCTGATGGAAGCGGCCAAACTGGCAGAAGCCGCGCACGCGCTGCGGCATGCCGAACATCCATTGGAACAGGTCCAGGTTGTGCGGGCACTGATTCATCAGCACGCCGCCGCCTTCGCCCTTCCAGGTGCCGCGCCAGCCGCCGGTGGCATAGTAGTAGTTGGTGCGGAACCAGTTCGTCACCTCCCAGTGCACGCGGCGCACGGCACCGATTTCACCGCTGTCGATGAGGTCCTTCACCTTCTTGAAGCAGGCGTTGGTGCGCATGTTGAACATGGCGGCGAAGATCTTGCTCTTGTCCTTGTGCGCCGCGATCAGCCGCTCGCAATCCGCCTTGTGCACGGAGATGGGCTTTTCCACCAGCACATGCAAGCCGGCGCCCAGCGCCTCGATGCCGATGGTGGTGTGGGAGAAGTGCGGCGTGCAGATCAGGATGGCGTCGATCTTGCCCGAGTGGATCATCTCGTTCACGTCCTTGAAGGGGGCTTCACCTTCCTGGAGCTCCGGCAGCGTGCCCGCGCTTTCGCACAGCGCCGTCACCTTCAGCCCGGCCACCTTGCCCGCGCGAATGTTCGAGAGATGGGCCTTGCCCATGTTGCCAAGTCCTACGATGCCGAGTCTGACGCTGTCCATAAGTGGCCGCGAGATTAGCGAGCCGGGCCGCTGCGGTCAAGATGTGCGCAGAGTATGAAAATGACGGATTTGCGGTGTTTTGTCACATCGGGAGGCCGCCTGACTTCCGCGTTCGCAGATGACATTGGCCGGATTCCGGCTAAACTGCGCGCATGCTCGTTGATGTGTCCATGCTGATGGATCAGCCCACCCTGCCAGAGATGGTGGAGGTGCTGACGCAACGTCTTGCCGAGGAGCGGCAGCGGCGTCTCAAGTTCTATGAGGAAATCACGCCCGACATGAAGGCGGAGTTCATCAACGGAGAAGTTGTCATGCATTCACCCGCCCTCGCCAAACACACCGCAGCAAGAATGCGTGTGACCAATCTGCTCAACAACTACGTAGATTTCAAAGGTCTCGGACTCGTGCATGACGAAAAGTCGCTCTGCACTTTCCCCCGCAACGACTATGAGCCGGACGTGGTGTTTTTCGGTCCGGCGAAGGCCGCCACCATCACTCCTGACACCCTTCAGTTCCCGCCTCCTGACCTTGTCTGCGAGGTGCTTTCTCCCTCCACCGAAAAACGGGACCGGGGGATCAAATTCCAGGACTATGAGGCCCATGGTGTGGGCGAATACTGGCTGATAGACCCTGACAAGGAAGTGCTGGAACAGTACCTGCCAGGCGCGAACGGCCTTTATGAACTGCGCATGAAATCCGGCACTGGACAGGTCGTCAGCAAGGTTGTTCCCGGCTTCAGCATTCCGGTGCGCGCGATCTTTGACGCTGAAGTGCAGCGGACCACGCTCCGCGACCTCCTGGGCTGAATTCCGTCCGCGGCCGTCACGCAATTGCATTTGCACGAAGCCTCCGGCTTCGGAACAATCCCGGCCTCATGTCTCAAACTGGCACCCTTCTGGTCACAGGCGGTGCGGGCTACATCGGCTCGCACACCGTCCGGCATCTGCTCACGCACAACGAACGCCTCGTCGTGCTCGACAACCTTGTCTTCGGCCATGTGGAGGCGCTGCCGCTGGACCGGGTCACCTTCGTGCAGGGAGACATGAGCGATGCGGCCCTGCTCGACCGCCTTTTCACCGAACACGAGATCGAGGCTGTGCTGCACTTTGCCGCCTTTGCCTATGTGGGCGAGTCCGTCACCGATCCGCTGAAGTATTATCGCAACAACCTCGCCGCCCCTCTGGTGCTGCTGGGGGCGATGCAGAAGCATGGCTGCAAGCAGTTCATCTTCTCCAGCACCTGCGCCACCTATGGCAACCCGCAGTTCATGCCCATGGATGAAACCCATCCGCAGGATCCCGTGAACCCCTACGGTGCGAGCAAGCAGATGCTGGAGCGCGTGCTGCGCGACTGCGGCATCGCCTGGGGCCTGCGCGCGGTGTTCCTGCGCTACTTCAATGCCAGCGGCTGCGATGAGTCGGGCGAGATCGGCGAGGACCACGATCCCGAAACCCATCTCATCCCGCGCATCCTGATGGCCATCACTGGTGAGGCCGATGCGCTCACCGTTTTCGGCACCGACTACCCCACGCCCGACGGCACCTGCATCCGCGACTACATCCACGTGAACGACCTGGCCAGCGCCCACGCCCTGGCCCTGCGCTACCTGCGCGATGGCAGGGATACCACCGCCGTGAACCTGGGCACCGGCTGCGGCTTCAGCGTGAAGCAGATCATCGAGACCGTGCAGGAGGTGACCGGCCGCTCCGTCCCCGTCCGCTACGGTGAACGCCGTGCCGGTGATCCCCCGGAGCTGATCTGCAACCCCGCCAAGGCCAAGGCCGTCCTCGGCTGGGAGGCCCAGCACAAGGATCCGCGCAGCCACATTGAAAGCGCCTGGCGCTGGATGACCGGGCCGCGCAAGGGACGGTATAGTGTGGGTTGAGAGTCGGTAGTTGAGAGTTGAGAGATTGAAAAGGACCGCTGAAGAATGACGCCCAGGTGCTTGGCCCCTCCGTCTCTCAACTACCCACTCTCAACTACCAGCCTTCAGTCTCTCAACTCTCAACCACCCACTCTCAACTCCCTTCCGTGCTCCTGGCCTTCCACAAGCCCTTCGACGTGCTCTCGCAGTTCACGCAGGAGCATCCCTCGCACCGCACGCTGGCGGAGTTTGGCTTTGCGCCCAACGTCTATCCCATCGGCCGGCTGGACCGGGATTCAGAAGGGCTCTTGCTGCTCAGTGACGAAGTGCACTGGACCGACCGCCTGCTCAATCCGCGCCGTGAGCATCCGCGTGCCTATCACAGCCAGGTGGAAGGCACTGTCAGTGAGGAAGCACTCGCGCAGCTCCGCCAAGGGGTGCGCTTGAAAGAGTTCACCACCCTGCCTTGCAGAGCCCGCCGCCTCGATCCCGAGCCTGCGCATCCGCCGCGCGATCCGCCCATCCGCTACCGCGCCTGCATCCCCACCTCCTGGATCGAACTGGAGCTGACCGAAGGCAAGAACCGCCAGGTGCGCCGCATGACCGCTGCGGTGGGCTTCCCCACCCTGCGGCTGATCCGCGTGCGCATTGGGGCGCTGAAGCTCGATGACCTGGCTCTGCAAGCCGGTGAGTGGCGGGTGCTGACCAAGGGCGAGGAGAAAGCGGTGCTCGGCGGTGCTGGCTGAGCCGCGCGAGTTGCGCCCGCCAAGGTCACTCCGCCTTCCGCAGCGCCACCAGCACCCAGCCCACAATCATGAGCACACCGCCCACTGGCGTGATGGCTCCCAGCCATTTGATGTTCGTCACGGCCAGCGTGTAGAGCGAGCCGCTGAAGACGATCACGCCCAGGGCGATGCAGTTCCAGGAGCACCACCGGCACTTCCCGCCTGTGAGGCCCAGCACCAGCAGCACCACGGCATGAATGAGGTGGTACTGGCTGGCCGTCTTCCAAATCTCCAGGGTCTGATTGGCGGTCAGCAGCCCGTTAAGTGAATGGGCGCCAAAGGCCCCCAGGGCCACGGCAAGGGCTCCGAGAAGGGCGGCGAGGCGGACCTGAAGCGTATTTGGCGTCATAAGAAAAAAATGAAGTTGGCGGGTAGCGCTGTCAACGACCGGCCCACGCGGGCTGATGGCATCAAGGGTGAGGCGTCTGGCAAGACTTATTTCATGTTTTCGCGGGCGGCGCTGAGTATTTCCAGGGTTGATTTGTCAGACTGAATAAGGCAGAATTTTGGCTTCAACGCACACCCTGATTATTAACACGTCCAAAATTACCATGAACATTCGTTCCGCCATTCTGGCCTTCATGGCAGCAATCGGTTGTGCTTCCTGCGCCTCCACCGGCGGCCCGAATTCGCACGTCTCGCACATTTCTTCGGTGAAGACGACGGCCTACACGGAGCGGGAAAAGGACCACCTGATCTATGGCCGCAGCAGCGCACTGGGCACTCAATTGAAGTATGGCTCCGTGCGCAGCGCCGCCGCCGACTGGTCCGTCTTCCCGGTGGGAACGGTGTTCAAGATCGATGGCGAACCCTTCACCTATGAGGTGGACGACTATGGCTCAGCCCTGGTGGGAACGAACACCATCGACCTCTACAAGCCCAGCAAGGACGCCATGAAGCAATGGGGCGCGCGCAAGGTGGGCATCCAGGTGGTGAAGTGGGGTTCCTTCTCGCGCAGCCTGGCGATCATGAAGCCGCGCACGAACAACAACTACATCCAGCGGATGGTGGAACGCATCGAGCGCTCGTGGCGAAGCTGACCCAGGCCTCTCATTTCCCGCTGTGACCAAGACTGAGCGCGCCGCCTACATCCAACGCCGCCTGGGTGAGCTGTATCCCGACCCGCCCGTGCCGCTGGACCACAGCGATGCCTACACCCTGCTGGTGGCCGTGCTGCTCTCCGCCCAGTGCACCGATGTGCGGGTCAACCAGGTGACCCCTTCGCTTTGGAAGCTGGCCAAAACCCCGGCCACCATGGCCAAGGTGCCATTGGAAGAGATTGAGAAGGTGGTGAAACCCTGCGGCCTGGGCCCGCAAAAAGCCAAGGCGATCAAGGAACTCTCACGCCTCCTCGCCGAGGAACACGGCGGCCAGGTGCCTGCGTCCCTGGAGGAATTGGAGAAGCTGCCCGGCGTGGGCCACAAGACCGCGCAGGTGGTGATGGCCCAGGCCTTTGGCGTGCCTTCGTTTCCGGTGGACACCCACATCCACCGCCTGGCCCAGCGCTGGAAGCTCACCACCGGCACGTCGGTGATCCAGACGGAGCGGGACCTGAAACGCCTCTTTCCCCGCGAGGCATGGAATGCCCTGCACCTGCAGATCATCTACTACGGCCGGGAGCAGTGCCCGGCCCGCGGTTGTGATGGGACGGTGTGCGAGATTTGCACGACGTGCTTCCCGGAGCGCATCAAGGCGGTGAAGACGCGGAAGGCTTGAGAGCGCACCCACTTATTGTCGCACTGAAATTGAACCGCAGAGCGGTTCGCCGTGAGTAGCCGGGGGTTTTAACCCCCGGTTTTGTGCAGCCAGGGGCATTCAACCCTGGAAGGGTTGGCCAATGCGCGTGGCGCGTTGATCGAATCCGCCGCCCATTGGCCAACCACGCTGTGGTTGATCCCGCCATTCTCGCTCATCCGGGGGGTAAAACCCCCGGCTACTCACGGCGAACCGCTCTGCGGTTCAAGGCCGCACTCAACTCACGACAACATCATTCCTGCTCCAGACCCCGGACAGGCGCCCCCAGGACCACCACCTGGGGACGCCCGGAGCATCCGGGCCGAACCACCGAGCGCGGAAAGGAATCAAGAACGGCAATTACCAGCGGAACCGGACACCGGCGCGGTAAGTGGTGCTCTGGTCGCCAAGCCCGATGTCGAGCCCCACGTCCATCTGCGAGAAGAGCTTGTAGTAACCGCCAATGTCGAAAACAAAACTGTCGTACTTGTCAGCGCTTGAGGCGGTGAGGTGGCCGTCGAGTTCGAACGAGTCGCTGGCCAGGAAACGAATGCCTGGCATCATATAGACGGAACCTTCAGAGAAGCCCACGCTGGTGGCGGTCTTGTCCATGTGCGCATAGGACATGCCCAGCTCGCCGGTGAGGTGCACGCGGTCGCTGATCGCCCAGAAGGCGCCGCCGCCCAGACGCAGGGTGCTGAAGTTGTAGCTGTTGGAGAAGGCCTTGCTGGTGCCGTTGCCCATGTCCACACCGAAGTGCAGGAACACGGGATCGAACAACTTCGCCATCAGCGAGATCGCGGCGCCATTGCTGGGGTTCACCGTCTTGTCCTTGTACACGGTGCGCAGGTAGTCCACTTCAAGCTGCCCATAGGTGAGCATGGAGTTCATGGGCGGGGGGGCCACCATCGTCTGCGGCGTGGGATAGTTTTGCTGGCCCACATAGGCTGCGCCGCCATAGGTCTGCCTGCCCATGCCCATGTTCGGGTCCATGGTGGGGCTGGAGCTGGCATAGGCGTAGTTGTAGCTTTGCCCCACCGGCTGCTGCTGGGGGGCGGCCATGCCGGCCGGCTGCGGGCCCTGCACGGTGTACCCGTACTGCGCCATGGCGGAGCCCGCCGTGAGCAGCAGGGCGGAGAATAACAGGGCGGCGAGGGGCTTGACGGTCATAAACTCAGAGAATCTTGATTGTTTATATATCTTAAATATTCCCACACAAGCCCTGTGGCAGCAATGCTTTTTTTCAAATTTCCAGTCCCGCTGGTTATTTTGTTGAGCGCTGAAATCCTATTTTATATAAGGAATGTGAAGTACCCACCCGCACATCACCGCGGATTGACTTGTTTCACCGGGCGCGCTAGGGCCCAGCATGGCTGAAGTCCCCTCCACCCGCACCTTGCCCCTGGGCTCCCCCGCCCCGGCTTTTTTGCTGCCCGATGCCGAAGGCCGGGTGGTGTCTTTGGAGGACGTGCGCAGGCCTGGCGGGTTGGTGGTGGCGTTCGTTTGCAATCACTGCCCGTTCGTGGTGCTGCTGGCCCAGGAAATCGGGCGTTTCGCCACCGAGTGTAGCGGACTCGGCATGGGTTTTGTGGCGGTGAATCCTAATGACGCGCAGCGCTACCCGGCTGATGCAGCGGAAAAAATGCCCGGATTTGCCCAAAAATCCGGCTGGCACTTCCCCTACTTGGTGGATGCGGGCCAGGAGGTGGCCAAGGCGTACTTCGCCGCCTGCACACCGGATTTTTACGTGTTCGACCAGGATTTGAAGCTGACCTACTGCGGGCAGTTTGACGGTGCCCGGCCCGGCAACGGCCGCCCGGTCACCGGCGAGGATTTACGCCGGGCGGTGGATGCCGTGATGGCGGGTGGCCCACCGCTGGCGATGCAGCGGCCCAGCACGGGCTGCAGCATCAAGTGGAAACCCGGAAGCGAGCCGGAGTATTTTACCAAGAAGGCCTAGGGCCATCAAGATAAGGGCCCGGGCCCCGGCCGTTCATGGTTTTCGTTGTCCCCTCCAAAGAAGTGCGTTTACACTGGCGGATGTGCTTTCCGCCGCCAGTCCGGTTTTATGCGCCCTTGCTAGTGTTAGTCTTCGGGCTCGCCACCACCTGGCTGGATTATGAGATCAACCTGGCGAACGACCTGACGCGAAACCTCAGCGACGTGGCCGCGCAGGCCAATGTGACGGGGGCCCGGCTGGCCAAGCTGGCGGAGCGGCAGCTGGGCAGCGGCGAGCTGGTGAAATTCGAAGACGACCTGGCGGCCTGGGCAGACGAGCCGTGGATGAAGCTCGCGGCCTTGATCGATTCGAAAGGCACGGTGGTGGCGGATTCCAGCCAGCAGTGGACCGGCCACGCCGTGAAGGAAACACCCCTGGCTCCGGCTCTGAAACTGGCCTCCAAAAACCGCAGTGAACCCCGCCAGCAGGAGACACGCCGGCCGGACCAGGCCATGGTGTTCGCCGCCTTTCCGGTGGCGATGGGGCCGCGCGGCACGGGCTGGATTCTGGTGGCCTTTGACCGTACCGACGCGGAAGCCCAGGCGCGCACCGATGCCGGCGGCCAGCTCCGCTGGATGGCATCGGCGATCATGCTGCTATGCATCTGCCTGTGGGCGGCCCTGCACTTTGGCTTCGCCGACCGGCTTGCCCGGCTCACCCGATCCGTGCGCGAGTTTGGCGAGGGCAGCTCAGTCAATGTCGAATCCGTGCCGGGCGGCGACGAAGTGCACGAGCTTTCCGTGGCCTTCACCAACATGGGCAAGCGCCTGGCGGAACGCGATGCGGAGCGGGTGCGGCTGGAGCGGGAAATCCTGCACACCTCGGAAACCGAGCGCCGGCGCATCGGGCAGGATTTGCATGACGACATCGGCCAGCGCCTCACCGCCTCCTCCCTGGCCACGATGGGCCTGATCACAGCCCTGGAAAACAAGCTGCCCGAGCTGGCGCCCCAGGCGGAAAACCTGTGCAACCAGATCCGCCAGACCATCGGCGCCGTGCGCACGCTTTCCCACGGCCTCGCTCCCATGGGCCTGCACGATGACGACGGGCTCATGAATGTGCTGCACGAGCTGGCCAATTCCACCGCCTCCAGCGCCCGGCTGCGCTGCGTTTTCGAATGCGCCTCGCCCGTCACCGTCTCCGATGCCGCCGTGGCCGGCACCATGTACCGCATCGCCCAGGAGGCGGTGAACAATGCCCTCAAGCATGCCGATCCCGGTGAAATCCGCATCGGCCTGGAGCGGACCAAGGGCTCCTTGGTCCTGGTGGTGGAGGACGATGGCGAAGGCTTGCCCGAAACCCTGGCCGCAGGCAGCGGCATCGGTTTCCAGGTCATGCGGCACCGGGCTCAGCTTGTCGGCGGCAGCATCGACATTGGCTCCGCCCCCGCCGGCGGCACCCGCATCGCCTGCACCATCCCCTGCCCCGCATGAACCCGCCCGAGGACCCGAGCCAGCCTGTCGGCGGGGAGCCCAGGCACCGCATCGTGCTGGTGGATGATCATCCAGTGGTGATCGCAGGCTACCGGCTGATGCTCAACGCCCAGCCCGGCCTGGAAGTCTGCGCCACGGCCACCAACGGCGCGGACGCCCTGCTGGCCGTGGAAAGGGAGCATCCGGACCTGGTGGTGACGGACCTGACCATGCCCGGTCGCAGCGGCATCGATTTGATCAAGGACCTTCTCGCCCGCCATCCGGGGCTGAAAGTGATGGTCTGCTCCATGCATGACGAGATGCTCCATGGCGAACGCGCCCTCCGTGCCGGTGCCCGCGGCTATGTCAACAAGGACAGCCCTGGCCCGGTCATGCTGGCCGCCATCCACCAGGTGCTCAGCGGCGGCATCTACGTGAGCGAGCGTCTCGCGACCCGCCTGCATGTGACAGACGCGCCCGACAGCTCACAGCCCGCCCTGGAAAAACTCAGCGACGAAGAGTTTGAGGTGTTCCGCCTCTTTGGCGAGGGCCGCACGGCGAAAGAAATCGCCTCCCTGCTGCATCTCCAGGCCAAGGACGTGGCCGACCACCGCGACCGCATCAAGGAGAAGCTGGAATTCGCCACCAGTGCGGAGATGATCCGCCAGGCAGGGCGATGGGGGGCTGAGCAGAAAACGGGAAGCTGACCTAGAGGATTGCATGTTTACCGCCTGCCCGTTCCTGAAAAGGGCAAAAAAATTGGAGGGCAAAAAAATGAATTTCATGGTTCCCTCGTGTTTGGAATCACTTGAGGGAGATCTGCTGGTGATAGCAATTTATTTTCGTTGCCCTTCCTCTTGCCGAAAGAGCGTCCACGAGTCAAAAACTGCCCTTGGGGGGACATTCCGGTCAGTGACGGTCCCTCCACCTCGCAATCTAAAGCATTGCGGAAAAGATGCTCCGTGGGCTGCGTAATCCTTGCCCGCTGAATTCCCCCATGCTCCCCTACCGAACCATTGCCCCCCTCATGCCCGCCCGGCCCGCAGCCGCTCCGACAGCTCCTGCTTTTTGAAGAACAAGACGTTCGTCCGCCCCAGGCATCCGCAAGACTCGAAAAGCATTCGAATGACAGCGCCTTTTGCCAGTTCCATGGCAAGGTGTAATTCCCTTCTTTCCTCCCTTCCTCATCCGGTCCCCTTTTTCATGGCTCACGACTCGACAGACAACACCCAGCCCACCAGCATCCCAGCCGCCGACGTGAGAAAGGTGGAAGCGGCCCGCACAGGCTGCATCTGGTGGCTGCTGGGCAGCATCGCGCTCCTCGCCGCCGGCAGTTACTGGTTCATCCAGACCCAGCCCAAGCCGGAGCGCACGCGCTCGCGCATCATGCCGGTGGTGGTGGCTCCGGTGCAGAAGTCGAACATGGCCGAATGGCTGCCCGCCCTGGGCACCGTCACGCCGCTGAACAACGTGGTGATCAAGAGCCGGGTGGACGGCCAGCTCGTGAGCATCCACTTCACCGAAGGCCAGATGGTGAAAAAAGACACCCTGCTGGCCGAGATCGACCCCCGGCCCTACGAGGTGCAGCTCGCCCAGGCCAAGGGCCAGATCGCCCGCGACCAGGCCCAGCTCGAAAACGCCCAGCTCGACCTCAAGCGCTACCAGAAGCTGATGGCGGAGGACTCAATCGCCCAGCAGCAGCTCGATACCCAGGCTTCGCTGGTGCGCCAGTACCAGTCCGCCGTTGCCGCTGACCAGAGCCAGGTGGACAGCGCCCAGCTCAACCTCATCTACACCCGCATCACGGCGCCCTTGACCGGCAAGCTGGGCCTGCGCCAGGTGGACCCGGGCAACATCATCCACGCCGGCGATACCAACGGCCTGGTGACCATCGCGCAAATCCAGCCCATCGGCATCCTCTTCTCCATCCCCCAGGAGCGCGTGCCCAAGGTGCAGCTCCACCTCCAGCAAGGCGAGGCGGTGCCGGTGGAAGTATGGGACGGTGCCAAGAAGAACAAGCTGGCCACCGGCAAGCTGCTCACCACCGACAACCAGATCGACGTGACCACCAGCACCTTGCGCCTGAAGGCCGAGATGCCGAACGAGGACTTCAAGCTTTTCCCCAACCAGTTCGTCAACGTGCGCCTGCTGGTGGACACGATCAAGGACGCCCTGGTCATTCCCACCGCCGCCATCCAGCGCGGCGCGAAAGGCGAATTCGTCTATACCGTGGCGGCCGATTCGACCATCGAGCTCAAGCTCATCAAGCTGGGCAGCGACGAAGGCGAGCGCACGGCCGTCACCGCCGGGCTGAAGGAAGGCGACAAGGTGGTGATCGACGGCACCGACCGCATCCGCGCCGGCTCGAAGGTGGAAGTCTCCACGCGCAACGGCAAGCAGCCCAAGCCGGCAGCGCCTTAGTTCGCGCATGAACATCTCCCGCATCTTCATTCTCCGGCCGGTCGCGACTTCGCTGCTGATGGTTGCGCTGGTCATCACCGGCTCGATCGCCTTCAAGATGCTGCCCATTTCGGCACTACCGGATGTGGACTATCCCACGATGCAGGTGACCACCCTGTACCCCGGCGCCAGCCCGGAGGTGATGACCTCCTCTGTCACCGCACCGCTGGAGCGCCAGTTCGGCCAGATGCCGGGGCTGGCGCAGATGCACTCGGTCAGTTCCGGTGGCGCCTCGGTGATCACGCTACGATTCAGCCTGGGGCTGAGCCTTGATGTCGGCGAGCAGGAGGTGCAGGCGGCGATCAATGCGGCCTCGAACCTGCTGCCGACGGACCTGCCCACACCGCCGATTTACAACAAGGTGAACCCGGCGGACGCGCCGATCGTCACCATCGCGCTGACCAGCACCACCCTGCCCCTGCCAAAGATCCAGGACCTGGCGGAAACCCGCTTGTCGCCCAAGCTCTCGCAGCTCCAGGGCGTGGGCCTGGTCACCATCAGTGGCGGCGTGCGCCCGGCCGTGCGGGTGCAGGCCAATCCCATCGCCCTCGCCGCCCGCGGCCTGAGCCTGGAGGACCTGCGCAATGCCGTGGCCTCGGGCAACTCCAACTCGCCCAAGGGCAGCTTCGATGGCGCTACGAACGCCTCCACCCTGGATGCCAATGACCAGCTCTCCACGGTGGATGAGTACCGCAACCTGGTTGTTAGCTTCCAAAACGGTGCCGCCATCCGCGTTTCCGATGTGGCCAAGGTCATTGAAGGCGCCGAGAACGAGCACCTTGCCGGCTGGGCCAATGAAACCCCCGGCATCATCATCAACGTCCAGCGCCAGCCCGGCGCCAACGTCATCGCGGTGGCCGACCGGGTGAAGGAGCTGATCGAGACCCTGCGCAGCACCCTCCCAGCCTCGGTGCAGCTCGACTTGCTCACGGACCGCACGCTCACCATCCGCTCCTCAGTCGAGGATGTGGAGTTTGAGCTGGTGCTTTCCATCGGCCTCGTGGTGCTGGTGATCTTCGCCTTCCTGCGCAGCCTCTCGGCCACGATCATTCCCGCTGTGGCAGTGCCGCTATCGTTGGTGGGCACCTTTGGCGTGATGTACCTCTGCGGCTTCAGCCTGAACAACCTGACGCTCATGGCGCTGACGGTGGCGACCGGGTTTGTGGTGGATGATGCGATCGTGATGATCGAAAACATCAGCCGCTACATTGAGGAGGGCGAGGAGCCGATGCAGGCCTCATTGAAGGGCGCGGAGCAGATTGGCTTCACCATCATCTCGCTGACTTTTTCGCTCATCGCGGTGTTAATTCCGCTGCTGTTCATGGGCGATGTGGTGGGCCGCTTGTTCCGTGAATTCGCCATCACGCTGGCGGTTTCCATCCTCATCTCCGCAGCCATCTCGCTCACGCTCACACCCATGCTCTGCGCACGCCTGCTGGTGCATGTGCCGGAAGGCAGCGAGAAAGGCTTTCATCGCTGGGCCGGCCATTTCCTGGAGTGGATCATGAACCAGTACGCGGTGCAGCTTCGCTGGGTGCTGCGGCATCAATGGCTCACGCTGTTTGTCGCCGTCGGCACCATGGGGGTGACGGCCGCGCTCTACATCGTGGTGCCCAAGGGCTTCTTCCCGCCGCAGGATACGGGCCTGATCCAGGGCATCACCGAGGCGAACCAGTCCACGTCTTTCGCCGCCATGGCGGAGCGCCAGCAGGAGCTGGCCAGGCAGATTCTGGCCGATCCGGCCGTGGACAGCCTCTCCTCCTTCATCGGCATCGATGGCATCAACAGCACGCCGAACACGGGGCGCATGCTGATCAACCTCAAGCCGCTGGAAGTGCGCAAGGTCTCGGCCCAGGAAGTCAGCCGCCGGCTCCAGCTTAGCACCTCGAAAACCGTGGGCATCTCCGCCTTCCTCCAGCCGCTGCAGGACCTGACGATTGATGACAACGTGAGCCGCACCCAGTACCAGTTTGTGATCGAAGGCCCGGACCTCAAAGCCCTGGACCGCTGGGTGCCCAAGCTGGTGGAGCGCCTCCAGCAAAGCAAGGATCTGGCGGATGTGGCCAGCGACTTGCAAAACAAGGGCCTGCAGGCCCGCGTGGAGATCAACCGCGATGCCGCCGGCCGCCTCGGTGTCACAGCGGCGGCCATCGACAGCGCCCTCTACGATGCCTTTGGCCAGCGGCTGATCTCCACCATTTTCACCCAGGCCGGCCAGTACCGGGTGGTGCTGGAGCACGCCCCCGAATTTCAGGACGGCATGGCGGCGTTCGAGAGCGTGTACGTGACCGGTGCCGGCGGCCAGCAGGTGCGCCTCTCCACCATCGCCCGCCTCGTTCAGCAGCAGGGGCCGCTCGCCATCGCCCACCTGGGCCAGTTCCCCGCGGCCACGGTTTCCTTCAACCTGGCGCCGGGCCGCTCGCTGGGCCAGGCGGTGAAGGCGGTGGAAAAGGCCAAGGAGGACATCAATCTGCCGCTGAGCATTCGCACCAGCTTCCAAGGGGCGGCGCTGGCCTTCCAGGCGGCGCTGAGCAATGAGCTCATGCTGCTGCTCGCCGCCGTGGTGGTGATGTACATCGTGCTGGGCATTCTCTACGAGAGCTTCATCCATCCGGTGACGATCCTTTCCACCCTGCCCTCGGCCGCCATCGGTGCGCTGCTGGCCTTGATCGTGAGCCGCTCGGACCTCGGCGTGGTGGCCATCATCGGCATCGTGCTGCTCATCGGCATCGTGAAAAAGAACGCCATCATGATGATCGACTTCGCCCTGGAGGCGGAACGCAAGGGTGGCATCAATCCGCACGATGCCATCTATCAGGCCTGCCTGCTGCGCTTTCGCCCCATCTTGATGACCACCATGGCGGCGCTGCTTGGCGCCCTGCCGCTGATGCTGGGCACGGGGATTGGCTCGGAGTTGCGCCGGCCGCTGGGCCTCACCATGGTGGGCGGCCTGATGGTCAGCCAGGTGCTCACGCTGTTCACCACGCCGGTGATTTACCTAGCGTTTGACCGCCTCTCCAGGCGCTTCTTCTGGAGCAAGAACACTGTGCCGGAGGACGCGACCGTGGCGGCCATCGACATATGAAGTTCACCGACACGTTCATCGACCGGCCGGTGGCAACGACCTTGTGCATGGCCGGCATCATCATTGCCGGAGCCATGTCCTACATGCTGCTGCCGGTGTCGCCACTGCCGCAGGTGGATTATCCCACGATCTCCGTTTCCGCCTCACTGCCAGGCGCCAGCCCGGAGACCATGGCCGCGACGGTGGCCACGCCTTTGGAGCGCGCCCTGGGGCGCATCGCGGGCATCACGGAAATGAGCTCCTACAGCCGCCTGGGCTCCACCGGCGTGTACATCCAGTTTGACCTGGACCGCGACATCAACGGCGCGGCGCGCGACGTGCAGGCCGCCATCAACGCCGCGCGCAGCCTGCTGCCCACCGGCATGCCGAGCAATCCCAGCTACCGCAAGGTGAACCCGGCAGACGCGCCGATCATGATCCTGGCCATGACCTCGGACGTGATGACCCCGGGGCAGATGTACGACAGCGCCTCCACCTTTGTGGCCCAGAAGCTCTCGCAGCTCGATGGGGTGGGCCAGGTGACCGTGGGCGGCAGCTCCCTGCCAGCGGTGCGCGTGGACGTGAACCTGCCGCTGATCAATGGCGCGGCCATCAGCCTGGAGCAGGTGCGCAACACGCTCTCCTCCGCGAACGCCAACCGGCCCAAGGGCGCCATCGAGATGGATGACAAGCGCTGGCAGATCTACACGAATGACCAGCTGCCCAAGGCGGCCGACTACAAGCCGCTGGTGGTGGCCTATCGCAACGGCTCGGCCGTGCGCCTCTCCGAGATCGCCAATGTGACGGACGCGGTGCAGGACATCCGCAACGGTGGCACGTTCAAGGGCAACCCCTGCGTGAGCCTCTACATCTACCGCCAGCCGGGAGCGAACATCCTGGACACGGTGGAGCGCGTGAACCAGATGCTGCCGATGCTGCGCGCCACCATTCCGCCCGCTATCGACCTGGTGGTGGCCATGCAGCGCACGACGACGATCAAGGCCTCGCTGCTGGATGTGGAGCACGCGCTGCTGATCTCCATTGCGCTGGTGATCATGGTGGTCTTCCTGTTCCTGCGCGATCTGCGCGCCACCTTCATCCCGGCGGTGGCGGTGCCGGGTTCGCTGCTGGGCACCTTTGCCATCATGTACGTGATGCATTACAGCCTGGACAACCTGTCGCTGATGGCCCTGGCCATCGCGACCGGCTTCGTGGTGGATGATGCGGTGGTGGTGCTGGAGAACGTGATGCGCCACATCGAATCCGGCATGTCGCCCTTTGCCGCCGCCCGCCTGGGAGCGGCGGAAGTGGGCTTCACGGTCATTTCCATGAGCATCTCGCTGGTGGCGGTGTTCATTCCCATCCTGCTCATGGGCGGCATCGTGGGCCGGCTTTTCCGCGAGTTTGCCATCACCCTTTCAGCGGCGATCATGGTCTCGCTGGTACTGTCGCTTACGCTCACACCGATGATGTGCGCGCGGCTGCTCAAGCCGCACAAGCCCAGCCAGGCCCACGGCTGGTGGTACCGGATGAGCGAACGCTTCTTCAACCATTTGCAGGAAGGCTACGGCGAAACGCTGGGCATGGCCCTGCGGCACCCGTTCATCGTACTCGTCTCGCTGGCCGGCACCATCGGCCTGGCCGTGCACCTCTACAACAAGGTGCCCAAGGGCTTCTTCCCGCAGCAGGATACTGGGATTCTCTCCGGCTCCATCCAGGGGGACCAGAGCATCTCCTTCCAGGCGATGAAGAGCAAGACCGACCAGTTCGCCGCGATCGTGCAGGCGGATCCGGCCGTGTCCACGGTGATCACCTCCGTCGGCGGCAACTCCGGCTCCCTGCATGTGGCGCTCAAGTCCCTCGAAGAGCGCAAGATCAGCGCCGATGACCTGATCACGCGGCTGCGCGAAAAGACGGCGCACCTGCCCGGCGCAAGGCTCTACCTCCAGTCGGTGCAGGACATCCGCATTGGCGCCCGCGTGAGCTCCTCGCAAAACCAGTACACCCTGCATTCGGATGATCTCAATGCCCTGCGCGAATGGGAGCAGAAGGTGCGCGATGCGCTGGCGGACCTGCCGGAGCTCACCGACGTTAACACCGACGTGCAGGAAAACGGCCTGCAAACCACGGTGACCTTTGACCGCGATGCCGCCACGCGCCTGGGCATCTCCGCCAGCGTGATGGATGCCCACCTCAGCGATGCCTTCGGCCAGCGCCAGGTCTCGGTGATCTACGCCGCGCTGAACCAGTACCATGTGATCCTGGAGGCGCATCCGGACTACCTGCAAAGCCCAACCGCGCTGGACCAGATTTACGTCACCTCCAAGACCGGCGCGCTGGTGCCGCTCTCCGCCTTCGCCCATCACTCGCAGACCAATACGGCGCTGGGCGTAAGCCACGACGGCCAGTTCGCCTCCACCACCATCTCCTTTGCGCTGGCGGAGGACGTGGCCTTCGGCGATGCCCGCGCGGCGGTGGAGAATGCGGTGATCAAGCTGCGCATGCCTAACACGGTGATAGGCACCTTCGGCGGCTCCGGCGGCGCCTTCCAGGCAGCGCTGGCTTCGCAGCCTTACCTCGTGCTGGCGGCCTTGGTGACGATCTATATCATCCTGGGCGTGCTCTATGAGAGCTGGGTGCATCCGATCACCATTCTCTCCACCCTGCCCTCCGCCGGCGTGGGCGCGCTGCTGGCGCTGTGGGTGTGCCGCCAGGAGTTTAACATCATGGGCTTCATCGGCGTGTTCCTGCTCATCGGCATCGTGAAGAAGAACGCCATCATGATGATCGACTTCGCCCTGGAGGCGGAGCGCAACCAGGGCCTGTCCTCCTATGACTCCATCCACCAGGCCTGCCTGCTGCGCTTCCGCCCCATCCTGATGACGACCATGGCCGCGCTGCTCGGCGCGCTGCCGCTGGCGCTCGGCTTTGGCGAGGGCTCGGAAATGCGCCGCCCGCTGGGCATCACCATCGTGGGCGGCCTGATCTTCAGCCAGGTGCTCACGCTTTACACCACGCCGGTTGTCTATATGGAACTGGACCGGCTCGGCCACTTCTGCCAGCGCCTGTGGCGCTCCCTTCGCGGCACGCCGCAGCCTCGTTCTTCACCCGCCCACTGATTGAGTTTCATGTCCCTGTTTCTTCGCCGCCTTCTGCCTGCCTGCGTGGTCACCGCCACGCTGATGGCCTGTGTCACCAGCCCGCCAGTGCAGCGCCCGGCCATGGACCTTCCGGAGCACTTCAAGGAGCAAGGGCCATGGAAGGTGGCGCAGCCCAAGGACACCGCCTCGCGCGGCCACTGGTGGTCAATTTATCATGACCCGGTGCTCAACGGGCTGGAGGAGAAGATCAGCGTTTCCAACCAGTCCCTGGCCTCCGCCGCGGCCAAGGTTGCGCAGGCCAAGGCGCTCACGCAGGCGGCCAGGGCGGCCTATTTCCCCACCCTGGACGGCACCGTTTCCAACCTGCGCGGCCAGGCCGGCCGCAACATGCCTTTGACGACCGATGCGGGACTTCTTGACCTGAGCTGGGAGGCCGACCTCTGGGGCCGCATCCGCAACAACGTCAGCGCCTCCCAGGCCAATGCCGAGGCGGTGGCGGCCGATCTTGAGTCCACCCGCCTGAGCCTGCAGGCCCAGCTCGCGCAGAGCTACCTGGCCCTGCGCATCGTCGATGCCCAGAAGCACCTGCTGGATGGCGAAATCGAGAGCTATGCCAAGTCCCTCAAGCTGACCGAAAACCGCAAGGCCGGCGGCATCGCCGCGAGCAAGGACGTGGCCCAGGCGCGCACCATCCTGGCCACCACCAAGGCCGAATCCATCGACACGGAGGTGCAGCGCACCCAGCTCGAACACGCCATCGCCATGCTCATTGGCGTGCCACCTGCGGCTTTCTCCCTGCCCATTCGCAACGACAAGATCACCGTGCCCGCCATCCCCAGGAGCGGCACTTCAGCGTGGCTGGAGCGCCGGCCCGACATCGCCGCCGCTGAACGCCGCGTGGCCTCGGCTAACAAGTTGATTGGCGTGGCCAAGGCCGCCTTCTTCCCCACGCTCGCCTTCACCGCCACCGGCGGTTTTCGAGGGGTGAAGGACCTCGTCTCCGCCCCGAACCGTTTCTGGTCCCTGGGACCGGCGCTGGCCGGACCGCTGTTCGATGGCGGCCTGCGCAAGGCCCAGCTCGACCAGGCCAAGGGCGCCTACGACCAAAATGTGGCCGACTACCGCCAGGCGGTGCTCACAGGCCTGCAGCAGGTGGAGGACAACCTTTCCGCCCTGCGTGTGCTGGAACGCGAGTCCACCGTGCAGGACGAGGCGGTCAAGGCCGCACGCGAGTCCGAGACCGTGGCGCTCAACGAGTACAAGGCCGGCACCGCGGACTACCTCAACGTGATCACCGCCCAGACCGCGGCCCTGACCAACGAGCTCACCGCCCTGAACGTGCTGAACCGCCGCCTCGCCGCCTCCGTGCTGCTGGTGAAGGCGCTGGGTGGCGGGTGGTGAGGGGCGGGGTGAGTGCACACAAGTCATCGTGATAAGGGAGCAACCCCTGGCTCAAGTGCGACCGTGTGCCCCCCCAAGGAGCGGCGCGCATCTTGCCGCCGTCAAAAGACCCGCGGCGCAGCCGCGACAAACCAAGAGAAGCGCTGAATATTGCCAGGCGATTGGATGGCATGGCGGCTGCGCCGCAGGTTTCCGACGGCGGCAAGATGCGCGCCGCTCCTTGGGGGGCACCGGGTCCTCGACGATGAAACTCCCCACACAAAAAAACGGCACCCTCAACAGGTGCCGTCTCAAGATCAAAAAGAAAGAAACCAGCCTCGGTTAATCCGTGCCATCGCGGCCAATGGCTTCCACCGGGCAGCCGGCCAGGGCTTCTTCGCACAGGGCGCGCTCGTCATCGCTCTCGGCCTGCTTGAAGACGTAGGAGTGGCCGCCGTCGTCATCGCGCTTGAAGTTGGCCGGGGCCGTCTCGCGGCACAGGTCACAGTCAATGCACTGGTCATCCACGT
>FTCC01000921.1_pt1 | contig 19081 bp, 7 predicted proteins | sample 1639481 | NCBI WGS metagenome assembly FTCC01 (sample SAMEA3914864, study PRJEB12502) | metagenome | biome: forest; material: soil | place: USA | collected 2012-03-12 | depth 0.3 m | reverse complement strand
TGCCGCTGGCATCCATGTACTTGCCGCTGCCGGTGAGGAAGTCGTTGTCGTTGCCCAGGAACAGGAAGAAGTCATAGGGGTTGGCGGCGTCGTTGGCGGACACCAGGCCCATGGCTTCCCACTTCTCACAGATGGTGTTGATGTCGCCAGGACCGGCATTGAGGTTGAGGCCGAACTTGGCCACTTCCGAGGTGCTGCTGGTGCCCAGCTTGCCGATCATGTTCAGGGCTTCCGTCCAGGGGGTCGGAGTGATGGCGCCCAGCAGGTTGCCGCTGGGGGCCACCGCATTGCCTTCGGCGTCATAGGAGCCGTTGATGTTGGTGGCGCTGTTGAGGTCGGCCAGCAGGATGGCCTTGAACACCGGCGAGCCCGAGGAGCCGCGGCCGTTGCCATCGCGGGACAGCACCAGGAACTGATGATTGTTCAGCGCCAGGATCGAGCTCTGGCTGGCGGTGTCATCCACGCTGCCGCCATTGCCCGAGGTGGTGAAGCGAGGAAGCTGGATCACATATTGGGCAGCGGGGGTGCTCGGCGTGTCCGAAGTGGAAACGTCATACACCAGCAGGCGCGTATTGACATGAGACTGGCTGCTGGAGCCGGAGTCCTGCAGGGTGGCGTCTTGCAGCAAGGCGAAAAGCTTGGTGCCATCGGGGCTCTGGGACAGGCCTTCGATGCCGTGGTTCTTGCGGCGGCCGTCCACGTTGGTGTCCACAAAGCTCAGCGTGCCCACCGGCGCATGCGGCAGGATCGAGGCCGGAATCTGAAGCTGGCCGTCGAGCTGATGCGATGCGTTGAAGTGATAGATGTACGGGCCGTACTCATCGCTCACCCAGCCGTTGCCTGTCTTGCCAGCACGGCGGTCGAGCACAAAGCCTTCGGAGTCGAGCGTCAGGCGGTTGGCCACGGTGCCGTCGGACTGCGTGGTGGACACGCCGGCGGACGGACAGGGCACGCCGAACAGCGTGGTGGTGCTGTTGGCCAGGAAGCCGGTGGTGTAAGTCGGCGTGCCGGAGCGGTCGTACGTGAAGCGGTTGGAACCGGTAAACGTCATCGCGATCTGGTTCTGCGCCGTCGTCGCGGTGGACGAGGTGTACGGCGTGAAGTTGAAGGAGTACTGGTTGAAGCGCGCCGCGTAGTTCGAATAGACGTTGGGCGTCGAATTGGTGTCGTTGTAACCACGGTCCGGCAGGAAATTGAAGGTGCCGCTGAAGGTGCCGTCGGCATTCTTGGTCCAGCCGGTGATCTGCATGTCAGACACGGAGCCGAGATTTTCGCCCGTGGCGGGGTCTGTCGCGCTGGCGGCCACACGGCCCACGCCTTGCAGGCCCAGGTTGATGAACTGGGTGCCGTTGACGTTCACGCCGGCAGGATCCCAGGCGCCCGTCTGCGCCGTGGTGACAGCGGAGTTGGTGCTGGAGTAAGGCGAAGGATAGCCAATGGTGATGACAGCGGCATTGCTGTCCGCCGTGCCCTGGCTGTTGGTCGCGCGGACCCAGTAGCTGGTCGTCGAGGAAAGTGCCGGCGTGGTGAAGGTGGCGGACGTGGCGCCCGAGACCGGGCTCGAGGTGTCGCTCTTGCTGCCCAGGTACCACTGGAAAGCAGGGGCGGGCGTGCCGCTCGCGGCAACCGTCAGGGTGGCGGTGCTGCCGGTGGTGACCGACTGGCTAAGAGGCTGGGTGGTGAAGGCAGGAGCAGCCAAAGCACCCGTGGCAATGCTGCCAGGCGAACCGATTTCGTTGGCGTCGCCGCTGGCGGCGAAGGCACCGTTGACACCCACGCTGCTAAGGGTGGAGATGATCGGCACCGGCAGGGTGGCGCTGCCGGCCCCGGCCTTGTTGTCAAGGGAAGCGGTGCCAGTGATGGCTCCGAAGCCCACGCCGGTGACATGGTTGCCGCTGGCATCGTAAAGATTCACTTCATCACCCGAGGTGCCAAGGCCCACACCGGAGCCCGAATAGCTGCCGATCTGCAGATTGGCGGGCGGGTTCGAGCCGAACCACAGCGTCTTGAAGGCGGCAGCGTTGCCAGCAGCGGTCTGCGTGCCGCTGGTTTCAATGAAGATCACGGACTCACCGGCAGCGATGCTGGTGACACCGCTCATCGGCACGGCGGAAGCGTAAGCGTGGGAGTTGTCATCCATCTTCCAGTTAGTCACATCCACGGGGCCGTAGCCGATGTTGGTGACTTCGAACCAGTCGGCGCCCAGGGCGGCGGTGCTGCTGGACCAGGGGGCCACTTCCGAGATGATCAGCTTGCCCACGCCGGTGTTGCCGGGGGAGCCGATTTCAGCGGAGTCATTGGCGGCGGCGAAAGCGCCGTTGGTGCCCACGACGCTCAAGGTCGAGATGGTCGGCAGCGGCAGGGTGGTGCTGCCAGCGCCGGCCTTGTTGTCGAGGGAGGCGGTGCCGCTGATGGCACCGAAGCTCACGCCAGTGATGCGGTTGCCGCTGGCGTCAAAGATGTTCACCGCGTCGCCCGAGGTGCCAAGGCCCACGCCGGAACCACCGTAGGCGCCGATCTGCAGGTTGGCGGGAGGATTCGAGCCCCACCAAAGCGTCTTGAAGGCAGCGGCATTGCCAGCGGCGGTCTGCGTGCCGCTGGTTTCAATGAAGATCACCGACTCACCAGGAGCGATGCTGGTGACACCGCTCATCGGCACGGCGGTGGCGAAGGCGTTGGAGTTGTCATCCATCTTCCAGCCCGAAACGGTGACGGTGCTGGTGCTGACGTTGGTGAGCTCGAACCAGTCGGCGCCCAGGGCGGCAGTGCTGCTGGACCAGGGGGCCACTTCAGTAATGACGATGGCGCCGGCTGGAACCGAAGGCGTGATGGTGAGCGTGAAGTTCGTGCTCGCGTCCGGCGTGGTGCCCACGGTGGTGTCGTCCACATTGACGGTGATGCTGTAGCTGGACTTGGTGGCGGAGTTCAGCGTAGTGCCGGCCTTCAGATAGAGGGAGGTGCCGGTGATCTGGAAGAAGCTCGCATCCGTGCCCGTGACGCTCAGGGTGTTGGTGCCCTGGCCGTCGTCGGTCACCACAATGTCCGCCAGTTTCACCGCGCTGGCGGTGCTGGTGCTGTCAGTGATCGAAGTCACCGCGTTGCTCAAGGCAACGGCGGTCGGGGCGGCATTGAAATCATTGTCCGCGATGGTCACAGTCGCCGTGGCGGGTGAGCCGACATCATAGCTGCCGGTATCACCAAGCGTGAGGGTCACCGTTTCAGGCCCTTCGATCAGCGAGTCGTCCACCGGGGTGATGGTGATGTCCACGAAGGTCTGGCCCGCAGGAATGGAAACAACGCCCGTGAGGGTGGGCGTGTAGTCCGCGCTCGTGGCCTGGCCGGCACCGGTGGCGATGGTGTAATTGACCGTGAGAGCAGCAATCGTGCTGCCCGTGCGGGTGATGCGGAAGGTGCCTGGATCGTTGCCTTGCTCGGCAGCGTTGGCATCCGTTGCCACGATGGAAACCGTGGGGGTGGCGGCGACAGCACCAATGGTGCCCGGCGAACCGATTTCAGCGGAGTCACTGGCGGCGACGAAGGCGCCGTTCACGCCCACGGCGCTCAGGGTCGAGATCGTGGTATTGTTCGCACCGGCCGAATTGTCAAAGGTCGGATAGGGGCCGGCAGGTGAGGCACCGAAGGTCACGCTGGCCTGGATCGAACCGCCGACATCGAAGAGATTCACGGCATCACCACCGGTGCTCAATCCCACGCCTGAGCCGCCATAGCTGCCGATCTGGAGATTGGCAGGCGGGTTGTTGCCAAACCACAGCGTCCTGAACGCAGCGGCATTGCCGGCGGCGGTCTGACCAGCGCCTGTTTCGATGAAGATCACCGACTCGCCGGGAGCGATGGTGCTGATGCCGGCCATGGCCACGGCGGAACCGAAGGAGTTGGAATTGTCATCCATCTTCCAGCCGGTGACGTTGGCGGTGGCATTACCGACGTTGGTCACTTCAAACCAGTCAGCAAGAAGGCCTGGGGCATTGCTGCTGGACCAGGGGGCCACTTCGGAAATAATCAGGCTGGCAGTGCCGCCAGTGGCCGCTGTAACGGTCAAGGTGTAGTTCGTGCTTGCGTCCGGGGTGGTGCCCACTGCCGGGTCGTCCACATTGACGGTGATGTTGTAGGTGGACTTGGTGGCGGCGTTCAGGCTGGTGCCGGCGTTGAGGTACAGCGTGGTGCCGATGATCTGGAAGAAGCTTGCGTCAGCGCCGCTCACAGTCAGGTTGTTGGTGCCGATGCCGTCGCTGTCAGTCACTGTGATGTTCGCCAGCATGAGCGCCGAGGCGGTGCTGGTGTTGTCGGGGATGGTGGTGACCGGGCTGTTCAGCGTCACAGCAGTCGGAGCCTGGTCAGGAGCGGTCGAGGGGGCGAACACCCAGAGCTGCGGATGATTGCTGTCGCCGCCGCCGTTTTCGCTCACATCATACAGGTAGCCATTGCGGTCCATCGTCACGCCTTCGTGCGTCTGGTCCTGGATGCTCAGCGGGTTGCCCGGATCGGAAACCAGGGTCAGGCGGCTGTAAACCGTGCCGCTGCGGTCAACGTTGATGATCTGGCCCGACTCCTGGCTGATGATCAAAAGGTGGCTGTAGTCAGGCGAGCCGCTGAGGCCCGGCAGATTGGACAGGGCGAAGACGTCGGAGAAGTCCGCCGTGCCAGCCAGAGACGGATTGAACAGATCGGTGGATTCCACGGTGGTGGCCGAACCGTTGGTGGCCGTGCCGGCGTTGAAATCAATGCCTGTCTGGAAGATCGATTCCGGCTGCTTTTCTTTGACGCAGATGTAGCCGCTCGTCAGCGGGTCATACGAAACGCCTTCAATGCCGATGTTACCAATAGTGGTGCCCAGCTTGACGGTCTTCGCATCGCTCTTGTGCAGAACGCCACCTGGCACATAGGTGAACAGATTGACCTGGCGATAGCGCTCTTCCACAATGATGAACTGGCCGTTGCCCACATAAGTGATGCCTTCGGTATCATAGAAATCCGTGCCGGCGGGGCTGCTGCCAGGTGCCAGTGTCATGGAGTCGATCAACTGGCCGGTCTTGGAAACCTGCACCACCGAGGTGCCGCCATCGCCGACGACGAACAGGGTGTCCGTATCCCAGTCATAAGTCACACCGGAAGCTTCCTGGCAAAGCAGGCTGTTCGCCGGGGCCGTGGTGCGGGTAGGCTCGGGCAGGTCGTAGCGGCCCACGCGCACATAGTGGGAAAGATCGACGCCCGCCGCATTGATGGTGCCGGTGAGGCCGGTGGGCTGGGTAAGGCTGTAGTTAGATGCCTGCGCGCCGGAGAGCGTGCTGGTGGAAGTCACCGCGATGCCCGTGCCCGCGGTGGCGCTGGCGAAAGTGCCGGTGCCGTTGAACACCACCGTGTCGCCTGGAATCACACCCACCAGGGTGCCGGTGATGGTGGCGGCGGTGGTGCCGTCATAAGTCTTGGAAGTCACTGCAGCGCCGCTCACGGTCAGCGGCTTCTGGGTGATGCTGGCGGTGAGGCCGGAGGGCTGGGCAAGGGTGTAGTTGCCGGCGGTGGTGCCGCTCAGCGAGTAACCCGTGACCGTGATGCCAATCCCGCTGCCAACGGTGGCCGAAGCAAAGCTGGCCGAAGCGGTGCCAGCGAGGGCAGCGTCATCCGTGCCAACCACGCCAACGAGAGCGGCCGTGCCGGAGAGAGTGGCGGTCGTGGTGCCGTCATACTGCTTGTCCACGCCGGAAAGGCCGGAGATCGTCAGCGCCTTGGCGGTAACCGTGCTGGCCGGAATGGCGACGGACTGGGCGGTCGCACCGCCGCCTGAAACGCTCACGTTGCCCGAGTAAGTGCCCACGCCATTGGTGCCGGCCATGCGCACATAGACAGTGGTGGCAGCAACCGTGCCGCCGGAGGGGGCAAGAGTCTGGGTGGTGTTAAAGCTGGCGGAAGGAGACAGAGAAACCCGGAAATTGGTGGGCGCAGTGACGGTAAGATTGCCGGTCAAGTTAAGACCGGAAACGGTGAAGGAAGTCGGGCTGCCAACAGAGGCGCTGCCATAAACGAAGGTCAAGGCTCCGGGTGTACCGGAAAGAGCGATCGAAGGGCCGCCCGTCACCGTGATGGCACCGGAGACATAGCTGATCGAGTAGTTTGAAGCGGAGAAAGTGCCGCCCGTGGCAGCGGAAGGAGTAACCTGGCCTGGATAACTTCCCGGAGCATCTCCGGCTGCTGCGCCCGTGCCATAAGTGATGGTAACAGTGCCGACCGTCTCGCCATTCACCAGGCTGCTGGTGGAAAATGCAGTGGAACCTGAACCGCCGGTAAGCACCGCGCCCTGCACCTTGCTCACATCGCTGGCGGTGATCGTCAGCGGAGCCGCCGTAATGTTAGCGGAGAGTGCAGGCTGCGTAACCGTGTAGTTAGTGGAAGGAGCGGTGTAACCCGTCATCGTGATGCCGACGCCCGTGCCCACCGCCGCCGAGGTGAAAGCGGCAACCGGCGTGCCGGTGACGGAGAACGATTCGCCATTGACCAGGCCCGAGTAAGCCGCCGTGCCGGTGAAGGCGGCGGTCGTGGTGCCGTCATAAGTTTTGGCAGTGCCAGTCAGGCCGGTGATGGTAAGCGCCGCGGTGCTCACCGTACTGGAGGCCGTCGCGACATTCACCGAGGTGGCCCCGGTGCTGGAAAGCACGATGTTGCCCGAGTAAGGCGAACCAGCCACGGTGTCCGCCGCCGTCAGACGAACATAGACGGTGGTGGAAGCAATCGTGCCAGAGCTGCCAACGGTGACGGTGCTGGCAAAGCCGCTGGTGCTGCTGGTCTGCGAAACTTCAAAGCCAGCGGGAGGCGTGACCGTGATGCCCGCCGACATGTTCGAGCCAGACACCGTGAAGCTGGTGGCGGAAGAAGCAGCACCATAAGTGGTGCTGAGCGCCGAAAGCGTGCCCGAGCTCGCAATGGTGGGTGTCGCCGGAGAGACAGGCGCAAAATCGAGGCCTTTCAGGATTGTGCCGGTCGCAGAAGTATAAAGAGTGATGTTATTCCCGGTCGTGATGCTGATAGTGGTATTATAACCTGTTGCATCCGTGAGGCGGAGAACACTGTTGGCAGTGGAAGCACCGGTGCCGGTAGTGACATACAGATAAGCTTTGCCGCTGCTCGGAACTGCTGCAGCAAGACCAAAGCCGCCAAAGGCGGTCGTGTAACTGCCGTTCGCCGTCCAGGCACCGCTCACCAGCGAGTATTTGTTGACCGTGCCCGCGGTGGCGGAAGAGGCGGAAAGCACATAGAGCACATCATAGGATGCGCCGTTTGATCCCGAAGAAACCAGGTAGAAGTCCTGCACATTGGTGGTCCCGTTGGCAAGGCTGGGCAGATTAGTCAGCGTGCCACCCGTGGCCGCCGAGATAGTGAAGACCGGAGGCGCGGATGCGGATGCTAGACAGCCATAAACGGTGCCGCCAAAAGCCTTCACCTTGCGCAGGTTGCCAGCAGGACTGGCCGCCGTTGACCCATTGGTGTACACGCCCGACTGATCACCAATGTACCAGGTGGTGTTGTTCAAGCTGGTGGCGCTGCGGGTCTGCTGGCCGTTGACTCCAGTGTAGGTGGTCGCAAGCGCAAAAGTGCCGGAGCCGTTCAGCGTGCCAACCCCGCGCGTAAGATAGGTGTTCCCGTTGCTGGCGGTGTCCGAAGTGTTCGCTCCCGTGAAGGTAAGAAGCGAACCATCGTTGGTCGAAGATACATAGGCCGTGCTGGTGGCGGAACCGCTGAACCGAAGCGGCGAGGCAGTGCTCGTGTCACCCGAAATGGCGATGGTCTGCACCGCCGTCTGTCCCGCGGAGGTGGGATTGATTTCAATCACCGCACCCGTGGTGTTGTTGGCCGAAGCCGCAGCCTGGAAAACCGCCAGGTTGCCCTGTGTAAAGGACGCGCCAAAAGCACTTCCCGAGGCGGCAAGAGCCAGCACTGCCAGCGCCTTCATCACCCTGCGGGAAGCGGATTTCCAACGATTGAAGCCGCCGCGAGGAACTGCGGCAGGGGCGGTGCGGGGCTCCCCGGAGCGGGAACCGGAGATGGACGGAACGGGCGGTTGGTTCATGAGGTCGGGAAGGGCAGGACGGGAGAAATTCGTGAAATGCCGGTCGTCTTTGAGGGTTTGTCCCATTGACAGCACGGGGAGCCCCAAGGCGGGGGCAGAGAGGCCACCATTCATCGAGAGGTGCTAAAAATCCTCAACGGTTCCAAGGTTACAGTTATGACCTATGTCAGAACCGTGACTTATGGCGTTTACAGGAATGACATTTCCGTCACTTTAGACGGCCTATTGCCCAAAAAACGTGGTTCAGGCGGCTTCAACTGAAATACCATAAAACCTCAGCCTAGGCGCGAGTTTGAGCGACGAGAATGTCACTTGGGACAGCACCACCCCCGCTCGTAATAGTGGTCATCTCATGCGTTACCCTCTACCGCGTCCCTCAAAACCCGCCGTCATCGCCCGTCTTTCGATCGCCGCCGCGCTCCTATGCCTAACTGGCACAGCCCGCGCGACCGACTATCTGGCCGCCACGCCGGCAGCGATCGCACGAGTATCGAGCGCGGTGAAGCAGGGTGACACGGTGGTGCTGACCAACGGCCTTTGGAACGATGCGCAGATCACTTTCCGGGCGGAAGGCTCGGTAGCCAAGCCAATCATTGTGCGCGCCGAGACTCCGGGCAAGGTCATCCTCACCGGCAAGTCCTGGCTGCGCATCGCCGGCAATCATATCATCGTGCAAGACCTCGTCTTCCAGGGTTGCACCACTGATCACGATCTTTTCTCCTTCCGCCTGGATCCCAAGGAGGGGGCGTCCACGGTGAAGAAAAGCTTCTCCCTCACCCTCAAGGCGCACGACTGCGAGCTCTCCAACTGCGTCTTCATGGATTGCGAGCCGGAGGATCCCTCCCGTGAATCCAGATGGGTGACCGTCTATGGCACCGGCAACCACGTGAGCAAGTGCTACCTGAGCAGCAAAAACTCGCCAGGGGCTATGCTCCGGGTCTTCTCAGGCGGGGAGGTGCTCAACCATGTGATCGAAGGCAACCACTTTGGCCGCCGTGGCCGGGCGCAGGGCGGTGAAGCGGAGACATTGCGGATCGGCGACATGGCTGCGGCGGACCAGACGACGCACGTCACAGTGGATTCCAATCTTTTTGAGGAGTGCGGCGGCGAAGACGCCATCGTCAATCAGTCCAGCGGCAACGTCTTCCGCCACAACACTTTCAAGGCCTGCGAAGGCCGGCTTTCCCTGCGCCTGGGAATGAACTGCGCGGTGGAGGGCAACTACTGGCTCGGCGGCACATCCGGAGTTTTTCTCTCCGATGCCGGGCATCGTGTGATTAACAACTACTTCGCCGACCTGAAAGCGCCGGCAGCCGCTGCTCCCGTCTGCCTGGCCGCCTCAACCCCGGCGGCCGCAGGCTCGGTGCTCGCCTTCAACACCTTCGTCAACTGCGGTGCCAGCCTCGCCTTCGTGGCCGCTGAAGCGGGACCGCGCGACTGCACCATCGCCTGCAACATCTTCGCCCAGTGCGGCAGCTCTCCCTTCGCCCTGGCGGACAAGCTGGTGAACCCTTCCGGGGCTGACAACATCGTGCAGCCAGGCGCTGCCGGGCAGCCCGCCACCGAAGGCATCCAGTGGGTCGATCCCAGGCTTGCCGCCGACAAGGACGGCATCTGGCGGCCCGCCGCCGGCAGCCCCGCTTTGGGCACAGCGAAAAGCGGCCCGACGAACGTGACCGAGGACATCGACGGCCAGCCGCGAGGCGCCGCCAAGGACATCGGCTGCCACCAACTATCAGGCGCAACCACGCCGCACCTCCTGCTCGCCGCGGAGCAATGCGGCGCGAACTGGATGCACCAGGCCGTGCCCGGCCATCAGACCAAGCGCACGATCGGCCGGGAGCGCGAGGTGCATTGAGCCCGAATCCCGCGTTTGACCGGGGCTATCTTCGCCAAATCCCGGCCTGATGCGGTCTGGCGGCGGTGGGCTCAGTATTTTTCAATACAGGCCCACCGCCGCCAGACCGCCTGAGCCACGGGCTTTGACGAAGCTATCTCCCGTTGAAACGCGGGATCCAGTTGAGCCCGGATAACGCTCATCGCCGCTTCTTCACGAACTCCGGCGAAAACAAGCCCAGCCGCTCACGCTTCCACCACGCCCCGGTGGCCTTGCGTTCCTCCTCCGTGGTGAAGTGGTAGCGGTACAGCACCACGCGGATGGAGCGCAGATCCGCGACCGATGCCGGCGGCTCGCCGACCAGCTTCCACACCTCGGGCCGCCCCTCCAGCAAGGCGGAGAGAAAGGAGCCAAACCAGGCCATGCCATAACGCGGATCCGCATCGCGCTCCGGTGAAAAGCCTGGGTGCAGGGCGGCAAACCACATCTGCCAGTCCAGCCGTGGCTGATGGGGAGCCACGAAGCGCGGCATCGCGTGGACGTCGCCCGGCTTCCACTTGAACGGCACCTCTGACCACAGAAGACGGTCCTCGCTCACCTCCACACCCAGCTCCAGGCGCTCGGTGGTCATGCTTTGAAACAGGCCATAGGCGCTGATGCTGCGCCAGGGGCTGAGGTACTGCCCGTACACTTTAACAAGCAGCTCAGGGGAACGCGGCCTGTAGCCGGGGATGCGGCCATTGAGGAACTGATCCGCCGCCACGAGGCTGAAAACCGCCAGTGCCATCGCCGCGGCATAATGCCCCAGGTGCCAGGCCTTCCAGCGCATCACCGGCACCTCCGGTACGCGCAGCCAGCGCCGCGCCCATGCCGGCCACCAGCGGTCATCGAGCAGCGTCAGCGCCAGGAAGAAGGTGAGCAGGTTAAAGAACGTGTAGTTGCCTGTGAGCGCCACCACCGCCATCAGCAGGCTGAAGCCGGTGCACGCGGCCAGCCTGCCCCAGCGCCCCATGAAGATGGCAAAGGGCAGGCCCAGCTCGATGGCGTACATAAGGGCGCAGTTCACCTGCTGCACGCCTTTCGGCAGTTGATGCGCCCACCAGGCCAGCGGCGTGGGCAGCGGCTGAGTTTCGAAATGCACCATCAGCGCGGTGAGGTCCGCCCAGGTCTTGTCCCCTCCCCCGATCTTCACATAGCCGGAGAGGAACATCAGCCGGAACAGCAGCCAGTGCAGCAGGAACACCGCGCCCACCGGCGCATCCGGCCGCTGCTGGCTGATGCGGCCCGCCCACCATCGCCACGGCGCCAGGAAGAGCACCAGCACGCCTGCCTCCAACAGCAGCGCATCCCATTGAAACCCCATGAACACATCGCCCGTCACGCACAGCGAGAGATAGCCAAACCACAGCAGAGCCAGCAGCGGCCCCTGGAACAGCCCGGCCATGACCAGCACCGACAGCACCATGCCCGCCATGCACACCTGGTGCATCGTCGCATCATCGCAGCGCCAGTAGAACACGCCCGGATACTGGTGAAACAGGTTCACATGCTCGCGTGCCTCGTAGGCATGCACGTTGTCCATCAGCTGCTTCGCCGGCACGATGCCGCGCTCCCCCACCAGCCCCTCGCACTGCACCATCCAGGAAGCGAAGGCGATCAGGTAGCACACAGCCAGCAGCCGGGGAAACAGCCACCTCACCACACGATACGAAGGTGCAGGCCGCTGAATGAAACGCTGAAGCCAGGCAGGCATGAGAGCCAGATCAAAGCAGGCACCAGCGGCAATGACAAGCGCGGGGCACCACAGGAGCGCGGACATTCGCTTCGCGGCTACGCAGCTTGTCCGCCGTCAAAAAGCCTGCGGCAAAGCCGCGACAAATAAGAGGCGCAGTGTAAAGCCTTCCGCTCATTTTGCATGGCGGCTTCGCCGCAGGTTTCTGACGGCGGACAGGCTGCGTAGCCGCGAAGCGAACGCCGCGCTCCTGTGACACCCCCAAGCATTTGCGTTGCCAAAAGCGGACAATCAGGGACACTGCGCGCCCTCTTCCCCCTCCTTGCCGCCCATGCTGAAATACTTCAACGACCTCTGGTTCTCCTGGCTGCAAACCTGGTTCTCCTGGGTTCATGACTGGGGCTATTGGGGTGTGGCCCTGCTCATGGCCATGGAGAGCTCCATCGTGCCGGTGCCCAGCGAAATCGTGATCCCCCCGGCAGCCTTTCTGGCCGGCCAGGGCCGCATGAACCTGTGGGGCGTGATTCTTGCCGGCGTCATCGGCTCCTGGGCCGGCTCCGCCATCACCTATGGCATCAGCCGCTGGCTGGGGCGGCCGCTGGTGCTGAAGTATGGCCGCTGGTTCTTCATCGGCCCCGACAAGCTGGAGCGCGCAGAGGCCTTCATGGCGCGCTATGAGGCCGGCGGCATCTTCTTTGCCCGCCTGCTGCCGGTGGTGCGCCATCTCATTTCCATTCCGGCCGGCATCGTGCGCATGCCCTTTGGCAAGTTCAGCGCCATGACCACGCTGGGCTCCGCCGTCTGGTGCTCCATCCTCGCCTGGTATGGCAAGGGCGTGGCCGAGCGCCATCCCAATCTCATGAACGACCCGGAAGCCCTGGTCACCGCCGTCAAGCACGAGAGTCCATGGCTGGCTGCGGTGGTGGCCGTGATCGGTGCGTTGTATTTCCTCATGCTCAAGCTCACCGCGCCGAAGAAGGCCTGAGCGTTGCGGCTTTACTCCGCCGCCCCGCGGCTCAAGCTTGGGCCATGCAGCCTGCCTCCCCTTCCCTCACGCCCGAGGTGATTCGTGGACTGGTGGAGCGGGTGCTGTTTCATTCCGAAGACACCGGCTACGCCATCCTCAAGGTGCGGCCGGAGAAGCGGCATGATGACATCACCATCGTCGGCCATGCGCCGCGCGTCGTCGCTGGCGAGCATGTGCAGGCCGAGGGCCAGTGGCAGGAGGACCGCCAGTACGGCCCGCAGTTCCGCGCAGACATTCTTCAAATCACCCCTCCCAACTCCTTGGAGGGCGTGGAGCGCTACCTTGGCTCCGGCCTGATCGAAGGCATCGGCCCCTCCTATGCGAAGCGGCTGGTGGAACGCTTTGGCGCCCAGGTCTTCGACATCATCGAAAACGAATCCGCCAAGCTGGAAACCGTGGAAGGCATCGGCCGCAAGCGCCGCCAGGAGATCCGCGCGAGCTGGATGAGCCAGAAGACCGTGCATGCCATCATGCTCTACCTGCACCAGCATGGCATCGGCACCGCCCGCGCCCAGCGCATCTACAAGACCTACGGCGAGGAATCGCTGGAGCTGCTGCGCGCCAATCCCTACCGGCTGGCCGCCGACATCCGCGGCATCGGCTTCAAAACGGCTGACGACATCGCCACCAAGATGGGCATCGCCACCGATGCGCCCGAGCGCCTGAAGGCCGGCCTGCTGCACACGCTGGAGGATGCCGCCGGCTCCGGCCACTGCTGCCTTCCCCGCACCTCCTTGTTAGACCATGCGGTGAAGATTCTCGGCATCGCCGCTGATCAGCTCGAGCCGCAGATCGAAGCCCTCGTGGCGGAGGAGAAGCTCATCGCTCACCGCGAGATGATCTACCTCCCGCACTTACGGGCCGCCGAGGTGAGCATCGTGCGCTCCCTGCGGCCCCTGGTTTCCGCCCCCGCTTCCTACCCGGACATGCACACGGCGCGCGAAATCGCCCAGGCAGAGAAGACCACGGCCAAGACACTCGCCGAAAGCCAGCGCCGCTGCGTGGAGCAGGCCTTGATCAACCGCGTGATGATCATCACCGGCGGCCCCGGCGTGGGCAAGACCACCATCCTCAACACCGTGCTCACCATCGTGCGCAGCAAGGACCTGCGCGTGGTGCTCGCCGCCCCCACCGGCCGCGCCGCCAAGCGCATGACCGAAAGCACCGGCCTTGAAGCCAAAACCCTGCACCGCCTGCTGGAATACCAGGGCGAAGGCGAGTGGGGCAGAAACCGCAGCAAGCCGTTAGCCGGTGACCTGTTCGTGATCGACGAATGCTCGATGATCGACGTGGTGCTCATGGCCCAGTTCCTCAGCGCCCTGCCCGCCGGCGCCCACCTGCTGCTGGTAGGCGATGCGGACCAGCTTCCTTCCGTGGGTCCGGGCATGGTGCTGGGCGACCTCATCGCCAGCCATGCCGTGCCCTGCGTGCGCCTCACCGAGATCTTCCGCCAGGCCGCCGACAGCCGCATCATCCTCAGCGCCCACGACATCAACGCCGGCCATGTGCCGGACCTCAAGCCGCACCGCAACGGCGACTTCTTCTTCCTGGAGCACAAAGAACCTGACGACATCCATCACACCATCGTGGACCTCGTGCGCAGCCGCCTGCCGGCGAAGTATCACTTCGATCCCGCCGCTGAGATCCAGGTGCTCACGCCGATGAACCGCAACAGCCTTGGCGCCCGTGCCCTCAACGCCTCGCTCCAGGCCGCGCTGAACCCGCCTAACGAGCTGAAGTATGAGATCGACCGCTTCGGCACCACCTACCGCGTGGGCGACAAGGTGATCCAGACGCACAACAACTACGACAAGGAAGTCTTCAATGGCGACATCGGCTTCATCACCGCCATCGAGACCGACCCGCTGAAAGTGCGTGTGCGCTTCGATGCCGCCAAGGTGGTGGAATACGATCCCGGCGACCTCGATGAGCTAAGCCTGGCCTACGCGCTCACCGTGCACAAAAGCCAGGGCAGCGAATTCCCTTGTGTGGTGATCCCCGTGAGCACCCAGCACTACATTTTGCTGGAGCGCAGCCTGATCTACACCGCCGTCACCCGCGCGCGCCGCCTTGTAGTGCTGGTGGGCGATCCCAAGGCCCTGGCCCTGGCGGTGAGAAAGCAGGAGACCCGCAAGCGCCACACGGGATTGAAGGAGGAGTTGCAGGCGGGGATAGGGCTGGCAAAGTGAGCCCATCATGGCAACCCAGGCCAAGGGCCTGACACAAGACTGACGTCCAACGGCCTTGAACCCCGGAGGGGTTCGCCGTGAGTAGGAGCCCGGGGTCCTCGCGACCCCGGGTAATGTGATGGAAAGCGGCTCAACCACAGCGTGGTTGCCCAATGCATGACAGGCTTATCAAGCACAGGGCGCATTGGCCAACCCTTCCAGGGTTAAATGCATCCTGCGCGAAACCCGGGGTCACAAGGACCCCGGGCTATTCACGGAGAACCGCTCCGCGGTTCGAAACAATGCACGTCAACTTATTGCGCAAGCCTCAATAAGAGCCTTCGGCCTGCAGCCGCAGGTCCGCCTTTAGCGGCCCAAGCCCTTACTTCTTCTCAGCCGGAGCCTCAGCGGTGGCCGCCGCTTCCTTGTGCTCGCCGCCTTCGTGATGCTGCCAATGCTCGTGCAGGCCCTGGGTCTGGCTCCAGGGATGGCTGTCACATGCGCCGATCAGGCAGGTGGCGGCAACGACGAGGACACAGAACAAGAAGGACTTCATGAGGAATGCGAATGAGGGGGTGGGAGCTTTGAAATTAGGGAAAAACGGCGCTTGCGCAACTGTTGATCGCGTCACCCGTGCCCTCACGCCCCAAAACCACGGAACACACAGCGGGCCGTGGGGGTTTCGTGCAGCACGATCTCGCTCAGGCCCGGGAGCTGCGGCTCCAGCTTGCGCCAGAACCAGGCGCACATGTTTTCAATCGTAGGGTTCTCCAGCCCTTCCACCTCGTTAAGATACGAGTGGTCCAGCTTGTCGAGCAGCGGGTTCATCGCCCGGCTGATTTCCGCGTGGTCATACACCCAGCCGATGGCCGGATCCACCTCGCCAGTCACCGAGATTTCAATCTTGAAGCTATGGCCGTGCATGCCGCGGCATTTGTGCCCTGCCGGTGCCGTGGGCAGTGTCTGGGCCGCTTCGAAGCGGTATTCTTTGATCAGGGTCGCGCGCATGATGATGTTCGCCGCCATAGTGCCCTGCCGCCGCACATGTGCAAGGGCGGGCCCGTGGTGTTCGGCCTCAAGGCTGCGGCTGCACCAGCTTCTCCATCCGCGCACGCTCCATCTCCGGAAGACGCATGTCGTTGGCTTTGAGATAAGTGGATGCCGCCAGGGAAATCTGGCGCGCCATCCGCGGCCCCAGCGGGGTGGCCGCCTCCCACAGCGGCAGGAAGGAGGCCGGCTGCTGCGTTTCGCACATCCGCGTCAGCGCGACATTGACTTCGATCGGCGTGCTGTCGTGGTTGAACAGCATGGCCTCCAGCAGCCGGCCCTGCCTGCTCGGCACCGGGTTGTTCCTTTGGAACTGCAGCATCATGTCGTGCACCTCCTTGATGCCCACGCCGCCCACCTTGACCCTGTCCACCTGGGCTGCCTTGTTGTACTTGGCCTGCGCAGGCAGCGCCACCGCATGAATGCCATCCACCCAGATGTGCAGGACGTTGTCCTCCTTCAGCAGCTTCTCCACCCGCGCTCGGGCCAGCACGGCCGCGGCTTCAGCGGACTTGGAGCCCGATGTGCCCTGGGAGGACGACGGGCGCGAGGGGGCCAGCTTTCTCTGCCAGTTAACCGACGAGTTCGAAACCGTCTGCCGGTGGTCTGAGCAGCCCGGGATCGCCCGCCCGACAACCCCCAGGAGCACGAAAATCAGCCACACCGCCCTGCCCAGGGGGATGTTTCCGCCGCCGCTCTTCTGCACCCGCGGCCTGCTCAAGGGAGGCGGAACGCTGGCCCGCGGGCGCCGGCTCATCTCCTGCTCCAGGCGGGCAAACCACTCTGGAGAGGCGATCTGGCGCACGATGCCAAAGCCGTTCCATTGAGGCGGCGTCCTCTTGGCCAGGTATTCCAGCGCGTCCTGCGAGGCCTTGTTGTTCCAGTCCCAGGTGTGATTCGGATTGCGCACCCGTTCGTGCCAGAAGGCGATCTGGTCCGACCGCAGGCCCGCCATCATGCTGCCAATCGAAGCCTGGTGCTCCACCTGCGCCACAAGCTGCTCGCGCGTCCTCCGGTCCACGTGCGGAAAGGCAAAAGTCACCAGCGTGCCGGCCAGCCGAGGATAAACAAAGCCGATCTCCATCGCCAGCCGCAGTGCCACCACCGCGCTCTCGCGGCTGCCCAGGCGGGCGGCGTGCGTCATCATCGCATCGGCCAGCGCGTGCAGCCGCTCCGTGTTGCGCACCGCCTCCCAGTGCGCCACCACAGCGTGGGTGATCAGCGCGCCGCCGCTTTCCATTTCATCAATGAGCTGCGGGATCGTCACCCCCCGGGCCACCAGCATGGAGCGGCCCTCCGTCACCCGGTGCATGGATTCATACCAGAGCTGGAAGCCGGCCTTGCCCGGGCGCAGGCTGCGGCACAGCGGGTACAGCCTGGCCATCGCCTTGTCCATGGCCACCGGGCCTTCTTCGTCCCTGGCCTTAAAGACGGCCAGCTCCGCCTCCACCAGTTCCGGCGGGGCGCTCGATGGCGGTGTCTGCGGCGACAACGGTGCCAAGGGAGGCGGCCCGGCTTCTTTCTGGTCCGGCGGCGCGCCCGACGGCGGTGTCAGCGGCAGCAAAGGCGCAACGGGTGGCGGCTCAGCTTCCCCCTTGTCCGGCGGCGCGCCCGACGGCGGTGTCAGCGGCAGCAAAGGTGCCCTGGGAGGCGGCTCAGCTTCCTTGGGGTCCGGCTCCTGCTTCTGCCCGGGTGGCTCTGGCCACAAAGGCATGGGCGGCAAGGTGGGCCGCATTTCCGGCCTGTCCTCCGCGCGGCTTTTGAGCGAGGCCAGCGCTGCTTCATACGCCTGGCGCACCCGTTGAAAGCCCTCAGGGTCCGCGTCTGGCCGGTGCTGGCGGATCAGCCGTGCATAGGCCGACTTCACGTCCTTCTCGGTCGCCGAATCGCGGCTCAGCCCCAGGATATGCCACGGATCGCTCATTCTTCCTGCTGGAAATAAGGCCGCACAAAATCCCCCAGCTCCGCCGCCGCGTTGTTGATCAGGTCCTGCTGCTGCGAGGCCAGCGCCCGCTCAAACTTGTCGATGAGCATGTTGAGCACCTCGCGGTCCATGCCCTTCAGCTCCGTCCACAGCCGGCCCGCGCGTTCCAGCAGGGCGCGGTTCGGCGCGGAGTCGCGCGGGTGCACCTTCAGCGGACGCAGGCGGGCGATGGCATCGGCGATCTCCGCCTTCGTCATCGTGCCCGGGCGCTGCTCGAACACCTCCGCGATCTTCTGGCCGTTGTGCAGCACCGTCACCTCCACCTCCAGGATGCCGTTCATGTCGTAGCTGAAGCGCACATCGATCTTGCCGGCGTTTATCTGCCCCTGCCGGTGGCGCAGCCCGGCCACCTTCACCTCGCCGATCTTCTGGTTCTCCTTCACCATGCGGCTCTCGCCCTGGTACACCTTCAGCACGATCACGTCCTGCTCCGGATGCAGCGTGTTGTAAATGTCCGAGCGGCTCAGCGGCACAGTGGTGTTGCGGTCGATGATCGGGGAAAAGTAGCCGTCCATCACCTGGTTGTTCACCACCTTGCTGACCTCCACGCCCAGGCTGTGCGGGCACACGTCGGTAAGCACCAGCTCGCGCACTGCCTCGTTGCGCGCGCACAGCGCCTGCTGCACCGCGGCGCCCAGGGCCACCACGCGGTCGGGGTCCAGGCTGCGGTTCGGCTCCATGTCCACCTCGTCCAGCAGCACGGCGGAGATTACCGGCATGCGGCTCGCCCCGCCCACCAGCAGCACGCCGTCGAGCTGCTTGGGCGTGAGCCCCGCATCGCGCAGGCAGCGCCGCACCACCGGCCGCAGGCGCATCGTCAGCTCATGGGTCGCCTCGCCAAACTCCTTGCGGGTGATCTCCACATCTTCTCCGTCAATCATCAGGCGCGTGCTGGGCTCCGTGGTCAGCGCGCGCTTCACCTTCTCCACCTGCTCGCGAAAGCGGATGCGCTCCGCCGGCTCCGGCCGCCACTCGTGCTTGTTCATGAGGCGCTCCATCAACGCCTCGGTGTAGTCCTCCCCGCCCAGGCGGCTCTCACCAGCGCTCGCCTTCACCTCGATGATGCCCTCGAAGCTTTCCAGCAGGGTCACGTCAAAAGTGCCGCCGCCCAGATCGAACACCAGCAGCGTGCTCAACTCCCCGTCGTTGCGGCAGCCATAGGCCAGGGCCGCCGCCGTGGGCTCATTCAAGAGGCGCTCCACCTTC
>FTCC01000751.1_pt1 | contig 19247 bp, 26 predicted proteins | sample 1639481 | NCBI WGS metagenome assembly FTCC01 (sample SAMEA3914864, study PRJEB12502) | metagenome | biome: forest; material: soil | place: USA | collected 2012-03-12 | depth 0.3 m | reverse complement strand
GGGGGGGGGCTCAAAACCGCTGTCACCACCCGCAAACGGCGCGGCGGCGCATCCTACCCCGACGCGGAGGCGCGCGAGACGCCTTCCAGCAACGCCCGGTGACCGCCTGATTTAACCCGGCCCATTCCATGCAGCCCATCGACTACCGCAACGACACGTTCACTGACATCCAGGCCCGCCTCTCGGGCCTGCGCCTGGCCGTGTTTGCCGCGTTGTCGCAGCATGGCCCCTGTACCACTCGCGAGCTGGCCACACGCGCCAGCATTGACCTGCTGACGGTGCGGCCGCGTGTGACTGAGCTAATCGACCTGGGGCTGGTGGTGCTGGATGACTCCGCGCCGGCCGCCACCAAGAACGAGGGCGTTTATCGTGCCCTGACCACTGCCGAGGCGGAACGGCTTTTCAATCAACGCTGGACTGAAGCCAACAAGGAAGGCCAGCTCACTCTTCGACTGTAGGACACTTTCACAACCTGCCCATGAACCTGCCTCCGCCTCCCCTTGTTGCCGACAGCGCCCGCCCCGGTGATCCGCTGCATGGTCGCGTCTTTGCGGATCGGGACGAAGCAGTGGCCGCGTGGATTGAGCATGCCGGGCCGCTGCAGGAAGTCAGCGTGTGGGTCACGCCTGAGCAGTCCTTCAAGGTCAAGCTGCCAATGTCGCGGCCGCCCGTGTTCATCCCCTTCAAATTGGTGCGCGTGCCCGACAGCAACCAGTTCCTGGCCCGTCCCATGAACTGGCCCTGGCTGGTGCGCCTGAGCCAGGCCAAGCCCTTTCTGGGCGAGGCTTTCAGCGAAAAGGTCATCGCCCGCCTTGGCGAGGCCGGCCTCGTGCGTGTCTGCAAGCTCACGCCCAACACCCGCCTGGTGGATCTGGAGAGCCTCTACCAGCACCTCATGGCCACCATGGGCGCAGAAGGCTCCGGGTTCTGGACCCCTCACCGCCGCGCCCTCTACCACGAAGCCGCCGGCATTGTGCGCTGATCATCACTTCACATCACATCTTATTATGAAGGCCATTCTCAAAGTCGGTTACCACAGTTACTTGTTTCCTGATGCAAAGACGGCCGCCCAAGCGATGACGCTTCTGTCAGGTGCCGTTGCCGTTGATGACTACCTCTATAAGGGCGAGCTGCACTTGAGTGAGGCAAAGGAGCTTGGCATCGAAATGGTGAACAAGCCCTTCAAGCTCCTTAACAAAGGCGGCGAGCCAGCGCCGGCCGCCGCCCCAGAGCGCACAAAGAAAGGGCCCCGCAAAAGCTCTCCCATCTCCCCGCCTGCTTCAACTCGGTGACGGAAACCACTGACCTTCCCGTTTATGAATCCACTCAACTTCATTCCTAATCCGGGCGATACGCACCACATCCCAGGTGGATTTGTTATCTGCGACACCGTCAGAATCAACTTTGGCGACCCCTCCCGTCCCGTAACTGGCGAAGTGATTCTTCGTTTCTCCTTGGATCACCACACTTACAGTTCGATGACCCAGCCGCAGCAACGCCTGCCAGCAGCTTCCAATGCGCTGATGGCGCTTTCGGGGCCAGCTCTCAAGCCCTGCCCCTGCGGAAGTATTAAGTTGGAAGTGAGGAGCAACGGCATTGGTGACTTTTTCGTGGAGTGCACAGACTGCGGCAAACGCAGCGATCAGCGATGCTGCGAAGGCAAGCAATTTGCGGCGGAGCGTTGGAACAAGGGGCATTACGAAGGGGAGTGTGACTGGGAATCATGAGCGAGCCCTCTCACATTGACAAGATCCGCAAGCTGCTGCGCCTGGCGGGCAGTTCTGATCGCCATGAAGCGGAGCTGGCCATGCAACGTGCGATGGATCTGGCCGCCAAGCATGCGGTTGACATCCAAGCCATGATGGATGCCGGCGAGGCCAGCGGCACGTCTTACCGGTGGATTCCCTGCGGACTCCGTGTCTCACGCGAGGAGCGGCGGGCCAAAGGTGTGGCGCGGACTTACTTCCAGGTCACCACCTGCATGTCACGCGGGCGCTACCTTCTCATTGGTGAAGAATCGGCGATGGAGGTGGCCTTGCATGTCATCGGCTATCTCACCGCCACGGCGCGCCGGTTGCTGGCTGTCTATAAGAAGGAGGAGCGCGCCTGCCGTCGCAAACTGACCACCGCAAAGAAAGCCTCGTTCATTGACGGCTTTTTTTACGGCATCTCAGAACAGCTTGAACGGCATCAGCAAAAGCTGCTCACCGAATATTCCAGCCTGGCCATCGTGCTCACCAGTGGCAGCGAGGCGCGCAAGGCCACCATGGATCGCGTGATGGGGCCTACCCAGGCCCTGGCGCCTCTCACCAAGGTGCCTCGATCTCGCAGCGCCCTGATGGCCGGCTTTGTGGCCGGTCTGGAAACCTCCATCCGGCCCACTCTCAAGGCCAGCGATGCGTTGCCGGCACTGGGGCAATAATCAATAAACATTGCATGAACTCCGAAAAGCTGAACAACTTCGAACGCGCCTTTTCCTCTAAAACCTCAGGGTGCTTCAGGGAATGTAAGTGCGGGGTGGTGTATTACGACACATTCAATAAATGGGACTGGGGAGAGGGGGAGCTGGAAGGTCTGTTAAATGACTCCAATGCAAAGGGAGTTGATTACGCTGTCGGCGGAGTATCCGTCAATGGTGTCGAGTACTGCAACGCCTGCTCTTGCTGGCATGGAATGGCAGTCAAGGTCATGACATTTCTTGATGAACATGGGGGTATGATTGCGGAGTACTTCCGACTCGAAAAGTCCAGGAGGCTGGCCGAAGCCGACTCAGCGCCGTTGGTCGACGTGTCAGCTCCAGCCGCCATCCCCGCCGCCCACCGGGAACCCTGAACAGGGAGCCGCTAAACGTCCCTGATCATGTCCGGCCTCGTCCTCCAGCCCATCGCTCATCAAGAAGGCATCGACTTCTTGAAGGACAAGCCTGCGGTCACGCGTGCGGTGTTTGACCAGCTCATCCCTGAGCTGAAAGGCCTCGCCTTCACCATCACCGGCGTGCAGGCCGCCGACACGCTGCAGAACGCCCGCGACATCCTCACAGGGATTCCGGCGGGCCGGCGGTGGGAAGATGTGAAGGCGGAACTGCTTGGCGAGATCTCGCCCTTCATTCGCAACCCAAACGCGGATGCTGATGAGGCGGAAGCGCACGCCAGCGCCGCCAATCGGCGTGCGGACCTGCTCATGCGCACCCATGGCTTTGGTGCTTATGAAGTCGCTCACAGCAAGGTGCTGGAAGGGATGGGCGACGTGTTCACCTATTGGCGTTGGCAGACGATGGGCGATGACAAGGTGCGTGCCGCGCATGCGGCGATGAATGGCATCACGCTGCCGCGCGATTCCAGCTTCTGGCGCACCGTCTGGCCGAACCGCGGCTGGAACTGCCGGTGCATGATCGTCGGCATCACGCCCGAGGAGGCGGAGGAAGAAATGCCGGCGGATGAGCAGCTTCTTCCTGAAAAGCGCAAGTATCCCCAGGGTCCCGCCCTCCACCAATTGGAGCATGGCATTCTCAATCGTGGGCCGAGCGAGCAGTACAACCTGCTGGCAGAGCCAGGGCCGCACCGTGTGTTTGGCTCCGTACGGCCGTCGTTGGAAGACTTGAGGGATCGTTACGATCCCGACGTGTGGCAGCAGTTCGAGGCCTTTGCCAAGGGGCAGGAAATCGAGAAGGGCCGCACGGTGTGGGGATGGTTGAATGAGGTGCATCCGCTGGCTGCTGTTCCGGCCAAGCCGGCCGGGCCGGCGGAGTTCCCTGATTCGCTCGTTGGGCTGAAGGTGATCAAGACCCTGGGCGGCAGCACGGGTGCCCAGCTTGTTGAAGATGCGGACGGCAACCAGTGGGTGATGAAGAAGGGCGCGAGCCCGGATCATTTGCGCGAGGAAGTGACCGCTGATCAACTCTACCAAGCCCTGGGCGTGGACGTGCCCGAGGCGAAGCTGTACGAACACGAGGGCAAGCCGGTGAAGCTGGCCCGCTTCATCAAGGGCCAGACACTGGCGGACTACCTGGCGCAGGCCAGCGCCGCGGAAAGACAGACCGTCATCGAGAAGCTGCAACAGGGCTTCTCCGCCGACGTGTTGCTGGGCAACTGGGATGTGGTGGGCCTTTCCAAGGACAACATCATTGTGGGGGCCGATGGCAAGCCCTGGCGCATCGACAACGGCGGCTCGCTGCGTTACCGCGCCATGGGCACGCCGAAGACGGCGGATCAATGGCACCAGTATCCAACAGAGCTGTGGTCGTTGCGTGACAAGACAGCGAATCCGCAGACGGCCGAGGTGTTCAGCAGCCTGCGCCTGGTGCAAGCAGCTCGCTCCATGGAGCATTTGCAGGTGCCGGATCTGCCGCACCTTGATCCTGTCCTTAAATCGACGTTGGAAGCCCGCGCCGCCCAGATGCGCAGCATCGCCACCAAGTCTCTGGACATGGAACACGATGGCTGGCGCGACAGCTACACTGACGATCTTTGCCGCCACATCATCGGCCTGCGCCAGGCGGGCATCAGCACGGCGCTGCCCACTCATCTGAACCAACCGGTGAATGGCGTGGATGTGGTGGACGAACATGGCAAGCCCTGGGATGACCTGCGCACCAGCAAGGGTCACGCCAGCACCGCAGCGCCCGCGGTCGCCGCGCCGGCGCTGGTGAAGGGTGATGTGTACTGGCAGCCCATCCTTGATGCCGCCAAGTCGCTCAACCATCACGTCGGCACCAGCGCTTACAACAAGACCAAGGTGGATGCCGCGCTGGCGATGAAGGGCACGCTGCAGACGCTTGCTGCTGGCAAGGGCCAGAAGGCGGCCATGGCCAAGCAGTATGTGCAGCAGCTCAAATGGATCGAGACAGCGGCCGCCGCCTCGCAGGCAGGCACCAAGTGGATGGTGCCTCAGCTCACCCCTTACAAGCCAAAGACCAAGGCCAAACCGACGGTTGCACCCGCCAAACCCTCCGCAGGTGGTTCCCTGGTGCAGCGCCTGGCCGCTTATATCCAGGCGAATGGTGGCGACTACGCTGCCATCATCGCTTGGAAAGGCAATCAGGCCGGCGACTCGTGGAATCCGGCTGCCCAGGCCAAGAAGGCGTGGGTGGGCAGACATCTCAACATCGCGGCCAGCAAGGTGTGGTGGAAGAAGGGCGATGCGGAGGCGGCGAAATTCCTCTCCGCGATGGAAGGTTCCTTGGGTGCGGCCAAGGTGGATGCGGCTTTCACCATCCATCACGCCTTCGTCCAGGAGCTGCTGGCCAGCACGGACATGCGCCACAATGACCGCCAGGCCCGCGCCATCCGCCTGGTGCGCACGGAACAGCTTCCGGTGCTCAATGCCTACGGCGCCAAGGGGGGCCAGGTGAATCATGTGCCGCGCGGCCTGTGCGAGAGCAGCTCGCCTTTCAAGGTCACCAATGCCCTGGCCAATACCTATGAGGGCACCGTGCAGGCCGTGCCGCACAGCAAAGTGCTGGGCTGCTACATCATGGAGCGCACGCCTGGCGCGGGTGACTGCGGCTTCCTCAGCAACAACGAAAACGAGTTCACCTTTGCCGCGGCTGATACACCTTTCCTCTGGTCTGGCGACACCCGCAAAATCACCATCGACATGAACGCCGGCAACGACGCCCATCACTGGGGCCTGCCTCTTTCTCACCTTCGACCCTGACCCACTATGTCTGCCCTCGCTCCAACCCTTGCCAACGGCCTTTTCAGCACCTCCGGGTGCTGGATCGAAATCGACGGCTGCCGTTTTGATGTGTCCACCAAATTCGGCCTGCTCACCTCCGGCGTGTGCAATGTCGCGCCGGCGCGGCCTGCAGATGAGACGGCCGCTGATGACCTGATGGACATGCGGGTGGGCGGCGAGGATTGGGAAGCCTGGGGCTGCGCCGATGCTCGCCTTGTCGAGCTGGCCATGCGCTACGCCGACTGGCTCAACGACAAGGCGCACTCTCCCTGGCGTGACACGCCCGCTACCCCTCTCGCCGAGGAAGACGCTTTGAAATCAGCCATGGCCTGGCTGCAAGCACACATCACCCCGGAGGGCCGTTGATTATGTGGCTTTTTACTGAAGAAGGCTTTTTCTCCATCGTCCGCAAGGGCAGGCGTGAATGGCATGTGCGTGCCCGCGTCGTTGAGGATCTGCATCGGCTGCTTTCACGTATTCCCAGCCTGCCAGCGCCGGAAGTCAGCTACCCGGGAAGTGATTACCCATGGCGCATGATCATCAACGGCCGCCAGAAGGCTGCTCTCTTCAAAAGCCTGGCCAAGATCGGCTACTCCAACTTCAAAGGCCAGGTTGGCATCGATCCCGACCAGCGTGCCCGGCTGCCAGTGTATCATGAGGTGTGGCGCCTGATGGCTACTTCCAACCTTGTGGAGGCAAGGGAAGCATGAAAGTCGCCATCCGCATCAGCTCCAACACGCTCAGTGACGACATCAAGCGCGCACTCAAGGCGGCGCAGAATCCACAGCCAGCCCTGGAAGCGGCGGCGGCCGTCATCGTCGAGCACGCGAAACGCGCCTTCATCGAGCCTGGCCTGCGGCCGGTGACGTGGCCTGCGCTGGCTGCGTCCACGATCCGCGCCAAGCAGCGCGCTCACAAGAGCCTTGGCATGCTGATTCGTGAGGGGCACCTCATTCGCACGCCGCGCATCATCCAGAGCAGCCGCCGGCGCGTGCTGGTGGGCTCCAACCTGTTCTATGCGCGCTTTCACCAGCTCGGCACCAAGCGCATCCCTGCGCGGCCCTTCTGGCCGTTTGATGCGCAGGGCAGGGTGCGGCCGCGCACGCTGGCCATCTGCAGCGCTGTGATGCGCCGCCGGCTGGGCATTGCCAAGTAGGCGCCATGCGCGCCGCAGCGTGAGGCGTGGGAGCCTGCGGGGAGCTTTGATGGGCGCATGGCAGATTCCACCCAAGCCCTGATGCTCAAAGCGGACGGCACGCCCGTTCAAGGCTCGTTCTTCAACGACAACGCGGTAGCACTAGGCGAGGCCGTGTCAGCTTCCTCCACTCAGATCCTGGGTGGTGAGCTGGTACCGCTCGGCACGGCGCTGATCGTTCACGATCCCGCCACAGCGTTCCTGATCATCCCCTTTGCCTGCAAGCTGCTGGAAATGAAAGTGGTGTTCGGCGGGCTCACGGGTGGTGACGTGGGGGACATCACGATTCAGCGCGTCCGGCGTACCAGCATCGTCAGCGGCAATGCCGGCTACGGCACCCAGGCCACCCAGACGCTCCTGGATGGTGCCATGAATACGCCCATCTCGCTCGTCACGCGCCGTGTGCCATCAACCGATGTGGAGCTGATGGCCGGTGACGAAATCCGGGTGGGCTGGGGCCACCTTGGTTCGATGAGCCAGACGGGCCTGGCCATCTACCTTATGGTGCAGCTCACCGCCGAGACGCTACCCACCGTGCCCTATCCATGACTGTGATGCCGCCATGCGCGCCGCGGAGCGGGATGTGACGGGGATTTGAGGGCTTGGTGGGGCAATGGCAGATTCCACCCAAGCCCTGATGCTGAAGAGCGACGGCACGCCCGTTCAAAGCTCCTTCTTTGCTGACAACGCGGCCGCCATTGCCGAGGCGGCGGGCGGTGGCGAAGGCGGGGATGGCGCGGTGGCGAGCGTGAATGGCCAGACTGGTGTGGTGGTGCTCTCGGCCGCCAACGTGGGCGCTCCCACCGTCCAGAACCTGACGGATGGCCTAGCTTTAAAGGCGAGCAAGCTCATCACCTTCACCGCCGCCAATTCACTGGAGGGAGGCGGAGATCTGACGGGCAACCGCACCCTGCAGCTCGTGGGCGACACCAACGCGCCTGGCAATAACAAGGTGTACGGCACCAATGGCGGCGGCGCGCGCGGCTGGCTGGACATGCCAGTCAGCGGCGTGCCGCAGAACGTGTTTTTCGGCGGTGGCTCGCTCACCGGCTATTCGGATGAAGGCACATCTGCCACGCCGGCCACTGCCACGCTTCTGACCAGCGGCACAGCGGTGGAAGGCGATACACTCTCTGTTCAGATCGACGGCACTGTTCTGGTGTTCGAGTTTGACCCAAACTCGTCAGGAGTGGCTGACGGCCACATTGCCATCACCGCGGATGATGTGGGCCACATTGTGGCGGTGATGCAGGGAGCGGGGCTCAACATCGTGGACATTGATGCCGGCAGCATGCTGCTTACCTCGGCCGCCACTGGGGCTGGTGCGCGCATCATCCTCAGCGCCAGCAATGGATTCGACATCACCTTCTCCACCACGGATGGCACCGACGCCATCCCGCCCAGCGGCGAGGTGACGGGGCTCACCCTGATTGCAGGCGTCACAGGCAAACGCCTGGTGCCTGTCTCGGTGACCATCCAGACCGATCCCAGCCAGCCCTGGCCGGACTCGGGCACCGTCTTTGAGCTGCGGCGCGGCAGCGATGTGCTGATGAGTTTCACACCCACGGGTGCACCGCTGGTGCTCGACATGCTGGCCTACTTCAACCTGGCCAATGGCCTGGTGCTGCCCACCTGGATTGGTGACGCCTCAACCAACGGCGAGGACCTCTTCTTCAGCGCCACAGGCGGCATCCCTACCGGCTGCCAAATGTCCATCATGATTACCGCCATCGCGGTGTGACCCGGCCCTCTTTTTCCTATGGCACTCAACATCTATCTCAATCTCGACGACGGCACGGTTGCCCGTGACCAGGCCGGGCTGACAGGCTTCAACGGCCTGAGCCTCAACCAGGGCGACAACGTGAAGGTGAACCTGTACTTCACCCGCAATGTCACGACGGCGGAGCGCACCGAAATCGTCCCCATTCCCGCGCCCTACACCCTGATTGCCATCGCCGGCCGTGATTCCAAGAGCATGGACGATCCCAGCGATGAGCTGTTCTACCAGGGTGACTGGACCGAGGTGGTGGAGACGCTGGAAGACGACACCACGGAGACGCATTACGAGGCGCTCCTTTCGCTGCGCCGCACCAGCCTGGATGACTGGCTGGGCACGGAGCTGAGCAAGCCGGTGAGCTGGTCGGTGACTCTCACCGATGGCGCCGATGCCGAATGGACGCCGCTCATTCGCGGTGCCGGCACCGTGTTCCGCGACCTGCATCGCAGTGATGGGGATGATGTGGGCGTGGATCCGCCCGACTACCCGGCCGCCGATCAGATCGCGCCCATCACTGGCAGCAATTTCCGCTTCAACAACGCGGGTGGCGGCTATCGGCTGCAGATCAAGAACACCACCACCAATGCCTGGCACACGGTGCACATTGAAGGCACGGCCGGCAATGAGGTGCTGGTGATCGACACGGCCTCCTAACATCGCGCGCCATGCGCGCCGCGGCCCCGCGCCGCTGGTGCGCTTGTGGCGCATCCTCTCACCGCAATGCCTTTCCGCTTCATCGCTTTTGACGCCGGCCGCCTTCCCCTCGGGAAGGACGGCAAAGAGCTGCCAATGCGCCTGAAGATCGCCAAGTGGGGCACGGACACCACTCAGAAAGGCAAGGTCACGTGCAACGCCACCACGGCTGCCGTTCTCATTCGCAATCAGGACGCCACCAAGCGCCGGCGCGTTGCGCTGGACTTCCAGCACAACACCGTTGAGGGCTCGCCCACGTATGGCGGTGAGCCCGCCAAGGTGGCTGCCTTTGGCGACGTGGAGATGGTGCCAGGTGATGGCGTGTATCTTTCCGCCATCGAGTGGACGCCAGAAGGCAAGGATGCCGCCCTGGGCGGTCACTATCCCGATGTTAGCCCCGCCGTGAAGCTCAACGAGCAAGGCGAGATCATCTGGGTGCATTCCGCCGGCCTCGTCCGTCAGGGCGAGATCGACGGCCTCACTCTCTTTTCCGCTGCTGACGAGATCGGCAGCCTCATTGCTCAGTGCACAACCGACGACCCACAGACCACCGACATGGACATCAAAGCCACTCGTGACCTTCTCAACCTTTTCTGCGGCATGGCCGGGGTAAGCATCCCGGAGACCGCCACCATCGAAGAAATGCAGGGCCTGGCCAAGACCGGCGCCGCGAAGCTGCAGGCCGCCATCGGCACCCAGCAGGGCAAGGCGGCCGCTGATGAGGTGACCACCCTCGCTGCCAGCGTCAAGGATCTGCAGACGGAACTTGCAGGCCTGCGCAAAGAGCAGACTGCCGCAAAGAAGGCCGCCATCATCGCCGTTGCCAGCGCGGCTGGTAAGATCATCCCTTTCGATGCCGCCCAGATCGAAGGCATGAGCGTGGAAGTGTTTTCCGCCATCGTGGACAAACTGCCCGCCGGCCAGGTGCCCGTGGAAGCTATTGGTGGCGGCAAGGTCACCGGCGGAGTCGTCACCTTCAGCGCTGCTGACCGCGAGGTGATGAAGAGCCTCGGCCTCACTGAGGAACAGTGGAAGAAGGCCAACCAGTAATCCTCAACCCTCGCACCACGCACACTCCTTTTTATGGCTGCCACCGCTGAAATCAACACACCCGTCCGCCCCGGCAGGACATTCAACTTTCTGGTCGCTGCTGCGACCCTCATCTATGCCGGCACCTATGTCGCCGTTGATGCCAACGGCAATGCCGTTCCGGCGAGCGACACCGCAGGCCTGCGTGCCATCGGGCGCGCGGAACAGACGGTGGATAACAGCGCCGGCAATGCGGGTGACCTGGCCATCAGTGTGATGGTGGGCATCTTCCGCTTTGCCAATTCGGCCACCAACCCCGCCTCTGCGGATGATGTGCTGAAGATGGCCTACGTGGAAGACAACCAGACGGTGGCCACCAGCACCACCCACAAGCTGAAGGCCGGCCGCATCATGGATGTGGACGATGATGGCGTGTGGGTGGACACCCTCGGCGCGCACGAAGTCACCGCCCTTGCGCCCATCACCAGCGCCCAGATTGCCACTGCCGCCGCCACCGACCTTGTTTCCTCGGAAGCCCTGGCCAATGCGCTCAAGGCGGGCTTCAACCTCCTGCAGAACGACGTGAAGGCGCTTCATGATGCGCTCGTCACAGCAGGCTTCATCGCTGCCTAACCCCGACCTTCTCACACCCTCTCATGCAGATCAACCAGACCACCATCGGCAGCCTCTACAAGGGCTTCAGAACCATCTACATGGACGCCTACCAAGGCGGTCCCGCCAAGGTCAAGGCCTGGGCCATGCGGACTTCGTCCAACAAGGCTTCCGAGTTCTACGGCTGGCTGGGTGCCATCCCGGGAATGAAGAAGCTGGTTGGGGAGATCACCATCCAGAACCTGGCTGCCCACGGTTTCACCATCGCGAACGATGAGTTTGAGGACACCATCGGCATCAAGCGTGCGGACATTGAGCGCGACAGCTACGGCCTCTACAATCCGTTTTTCGCTGCCATGGGAGCGGCCGCCGCCCAGCACCCTGATGAGTTGCTGGCCAATGCCATGCTTGGTGGATTCACCACGCTTTGCTACACCGGCAAGAACTTCTTCGACAACAATCACGAGCCGCAGAAGGGCGGCACGAAGTTCAGCAACAAGGGCACGATGAAGCTGAGCGCCGCCGGCTACCAGACAGCCCGCGCCAACATCAAGGGCCGCCTCAACGCCAAGGGCCGCCCGATGAACCTTGGCATCAACCTGGTGCTCGTGGTCTCGCCTGCCAATGAGGCGGTGGGCCGCCAGATCCTGATTGCCGACATGGTTGCCCAGGTGGCGGGAGCTGCTGCCGCCGGTGTGACCAACGTCAACAAGGGCACTGCCACGCTGGAAGTGTGGCCGCAGCTTGCAGGCACTCCTGACGCCTGGTTCCTCATGGAGGTGGGGCAGCCCATCAAGCCCTTCATCTGGCAGGTGGAAAAGGAAACGGAGTTCAATGCCGCCGTCGATCCCAAGACCACGGACGTGATGCTCACTCAGCAGTTCCTTTACCAGGCCTACGGCCGCTATGCGGTGAGCTACGGCCTGCCCGAGCTGGCCTTTGGTTCCAACGGTACCACTGACGCCCTGTAACCATGGCCGCCACCAAACGCGCCAAGAAAATCACTGGAGGGGTCGCTGATGCGGCCCCTTCCGCTGTTCCGCCCGCGCCTGCCTTGCCTGAGATGGCGGGCGTGCAAACAGACGGACCGCCCGCCGAGGCCTTTGCGGGCCTGCCGAAGGGCCAGATGCTGCGCCGTGTGGGCGGACGCCTGGTGCCCGTGGGCGGCCCGGCTCTGGGCACGGTGTCGAACCCAGCGCAAGCCTTGCGTCCACAGGCCCCGCCGCCGGTGCGCCAGGTGCATCCCGCTCAACGGGTGCCGGCACATCCTTCCATGCTGCCGCACCTGCCGGCCAATCCCGCCAGGCCGCGCACACACAACCCTCTTTTCACCGCGCCTGGCATGGAGGAGAGCGCCATCCGCAGCCAGGCGGCGGCCCTGAAGCAGAGCTTCCGCAGCGTCTTCTCCCAGCTCGATCATGCGCTTGTGCAGGCCGAGGGCATCTACTCCTTCCTGAGCGGCAGCATGCCGGCGGCCGCTCCCATCCTGCAGGCCGAGGACATCGACTTGCAGGAAGTGCAGGCGTTCATGACCGCCGCCCACGCGCTGCTGGACCAATTCGCCCCGCCACTGCCGCCACAAGGCTGAGTGTATTATGCCGTACTTTGAACTCACCGAGCTTGAGGCCCTGATCCCTGCCGAATGGCTGCTGCAGGCGCTGGACGATGAGAACAGCGGCACGGCCGAGATGTTTGAGGCAGCCAGATCTGCCGCAGAGGGTGAAATCAATGGTTGGATTGGCCTGCGCTACCTGCTGCCGATTGATCCCGTGCCGCCCTTCATCAAGGATGCGGCGCTGAAACTTGCCGCGGAACTCTGCTACGCCAGGCGCGGCCAGATTGAGCAGTTCCCGTGGACCAATGCCCTCAACGTGCTGCGCGGCAATCTCACCGCGCCTGGTGTGTTTGCCAGGATCGCCACTGGCGAGATCCCGCTCTATCCTCTCGCAGCGCCGGCTGCGGGCGCGGCAACGAAATCTGCGCCGGCTGTGAGTGGTGAGCGCAGCAAGGTGCACACACGTCACGGTTCCACGATGTGCTGATATGAACGCTGTCCGCCTTCTCCGCGCCATGCAGGCTTATCTCACGCCTTTGATGGCGGATGATGGCGAGCTGACCGTTGCCTCTGAGCCAGGTGAGGCCATTGAGCTGCTGGGCAAGCAGAGCCCGCTGAAATGGGGCGTGGCGCTCGTCTGGCATGGCTACAAGGGGCCGCCGGACAGTGACTGTCCGGACTGGCAGGATCACACGTTCAGCGCCTTTGTGCGCGTGCCCACAGGGCTGCCTGCGGTGCCAGGCGATGCCTTGATTCACCAGATCCAGAGCGCGGGTGATTCGGTGATTGAGCGCATCGAATGGGTGTCCGTCGCCATCCGCCGCATCCAGTTCAGCGGCAGCGATGACCTGGACAACCGGCCGCCGCGGCTGGAAGGATCGGCGTGGTTCGTCCACGAAGACAAGAAGCCGCTGCGCATCCATGAGCTGCGCTTTGTCTATACCGCCGGCCTTGATGAGGCTGCCGACATGGCGGTGGTGAACGTGGCGTGATCGCGCGCCATGCGCGCCGCGCGGCCCCCCTCCCATGGCGAGTCTCGCGCATGGTCCGGGCATGGCTCAATCCATTCTCCTTGGACCCAATCACTACAAGTTCGGCACGGCCGAGGTGGCGGCAACATTCGGCACAGTTTTAAAAGCGGACCTCACCGAGAAGGTCGATGAGTTCGTGTTCGAGGATAACAACGGCGATGCGGCCGCCGTGCTGCTGCACAACCACACACTGGAACTGGAGCTGACGTTGCTCTTCGATAACACCGCCACGGTGCTGACCATCGGCGCCCAGATCGATTTCCCCATTGCCGGCGTGAAGGGCAACGTGACCCAGATCAAGACCAGCCGCGAGAACAAGGGCGGCAAGCAGATCACCATCACCGCCAAGAACTGGCTGAGCATGGGCAATGTGACGCCAGCCACCGTCTGACGACTTCCACCAACGCACAGGGCGGGGGCTTTCGGGCTCCCGCCCTCTTACTGACAACCCATGAAGCGCGCCAAAAATCAATCAGACAAAGGGCAGCAAGACCCGCGCCCGACCATCCCCCGCCGTGACCTTGAACGCCAAGTAGCGGAGGCCGGCCGCGAGGCGGTGGAGAAGGCCAACGGCCTGCCCGGCGAGCCCAAGGTGCTGGCAGCGCTGGCGGGCATGGAGCGGCCGGTGGTGATCGACGGCATCACCGTGGCCAGACCGGCGCTCAACGCCTTGGTGGCCTGGGAGCGCTGGCTTGGCAGCCCGGAGGCCAAGACGGCCTCTCCGACCACGATGCTGGCCACGACGGCCTTTGTGTACCTGAAGCCCGATGAGGCCATCGACGCCATGAACGACGAGGGCTATGAAGGGCTCCAGCGGGCCGTCTATGCTTTCTCGCGGCACCTGAAGGCCGACGTCCTGCACGCGGTCACTGAGATGATCCGCAAGCACATTGGCGAGGTGTACGGCGAGCCGGCCGCCCCTGAAGACGGGTCAAAAAAAAAGCCCCGGAAACCCTAGAAGAGTGGGCTGCTGAAGTAGGCCGGGGCGGCCCAAGCTGCGGCTGGGTGATGTGCTACCTCGAACTCATGACGGCCGAGTACCAAATGACGCTGCCGTACATCTGGCGGGTGCTGCCGGTGGTGGTGGGCTTCGCGCTCATGGAGGCCCGGGAAGAGCGCCTCACGGGCGATGTGATGGGCTTTGTGAGCCGCGCCGGCATCCAGGCCCGCCAGGACGCCCGCCGCCGCCTGCAGAGCCAGTACCGCGTGATCGAGCCCGAACCAGTGACGGAACCTCAACCAACCTCCCCATGAAGCGCACCTCCTTGATTCAATTCCTCACCCTCAAGGCCACGGAGATCGGCCATGAGCTGCTGCACAAGGAGCAACTGGCGGAGCTGCTGCCGCGCGAAAAACAGCCGGCCGCCCGCCGCGCCATCGCCGCCGGACGCGCGGACTTGTGCGCCAGGTTCCGCCAGATTTGGGAGCTGCAGGGCCACGAGCTGATCAACCCCGGAATGTGATACACCCACCATGTCTGACGGATCGCTGAACTACGACATCACCGCCGACGCCTCGCAAATGCGTGCGGAGCTGAAGGCCACGGACAAGGAGATCGCCCAGATGCACGGCACGCTCATGCGCCTGGCCAGCATTGCCTTTGGTCCGCTGGTGGCTGGCATGGCAGGGGTGACGGCCGCTGCCGGCGGTCTTGGTCTGGGAGTGGCGATTGCAGCGGAGCGCGAGAAGGCGCGCGTGGCGTTCAAGAACATCATCGGCGATGCCAAGGAGGCCGCACGGGTGTTTGACGAGCTGGTGAGCTACACCAACACCTCGCCGTTCCAGCTCGATGACGTGATGAAGTCGGCCAAGACGCTGGCGGCCGCCGGTGTGGCGGCTGCGGATCTGAAGGATGAGATCGCGGTGCTGGGCAACGTGGCCGGCGCGACCGGCGGCAGCCTCAGCGAGCTGGCGCGCATCTTCGGCCAGGTGAAGGGCACGGGGCACCTCATGACGCGTGAGCTGTACGAGTTCGTCAACCAGGGTGCGGGCGAGGTGAAGAATCAGCTCAGCCGCACACTGAATGTGCCCATCGAGAAGCTGGCCGAGCTGGGTGAGCAAGGCAGCATCAGCTTTGCCATGGTCCGCGCCGCGCTCCATGACCTGGCCGGCGAAGGCGGCAAATGGGGCCATGCCACGGCGGAGCTGGGACAGACCACGCTCGGCCTCTGGAGTACCTTGGAAGACGCCATCAAGCAGGTGGGGGAGGCCATGGGCAAGCCCATCAACTCTGCCATCAAGCCCGTGCTCAAGGATCTGACCGAGCTGGCGGACAGATTGACTCCAGCCATGGAGGACGTGGGCGGTGTAGTAGCCGGCATGGTGACGGGTATTGACGACTTCCTTGCCCACGCCTCGAAAGGCAGCGGAGTTGCGGCCGAGCTGTGGGCTGCCTTCAAAGACATGTGGGACGCGACAAAGGATTATGGTGCGGTGGTGTTCGCCGGATTGAAGGTGGCGGCCATCGGGCTTGGCAGCGCTTTGCTGGAGGCCGTGAAGCCGGCCGGGGAAGCTCTGGGGCATCTCTTCCAGGCTGCCGTGGAGCAGCTCCAGAGCGGGCTCCATGCGGCACTGGCGGAGGTGTACCGTGCAATGGAGCGGGTACCCTTGCTCACCGACAGCGTGAAAGCTCAGCTCGACGGTGAAGCCCAGAACAGCGATGCCCGCTCACAGGCTCATTCCAGAAGGGCATCCAGAGAGGTTGGTGCGGCATCCAATGTCTGGGAAAACGGCCACGGCATTGAGAACATGCAGAATGGTCTCGAAGAGACTGCGGCCAAGATCCGCGAGGCAATCGACCACGGCCTGAAAGAGGCCGAAGCCCGCGCAACAGGCAGGAAAGAACGACGCGAAGAAGGGCAGCGCCGAGCTGACAGCGAGGCCGAGGCGACAGCGCTTAACAAGAGTCTTTCGACGGCCGCAGATCGTCGCGACGCTCAACGCGATGAGCCCGCCAGGCTACGACGCAATGTCGAGCACATCGAACGTGGCGAGCCGCTAGAGCCGAAGCCTGAGATCCTCAGGAGTGAGGCAGAAAAGCGGGCCAGACGTGATCAAGCACGCCAGACGATGCAGTTGCCCCCAGAAAAGGCCGCCGCAAAGAAGGAAACCTTCGATGTGAGTGGTGCCAAGAAGCGCCCCACAAAAGAAGCGGAGGACACTTTCGTCAAAGGCGGTCCAGGTGCTGGTCTGGCTCTCCTTCGCATGACGCGTGAAGCCCTTGATGCAGGTCTGACAGACCGCGCCAAGGCCACCGCCGGCTATGCTGCCAAGAGTGACATGCCTGGCGGCTCGGTGATGGCTGATGGCTTGCAGAGGATGGCGGAGCAAGCTCAGAAGGCTGGTAGCAGCGAGCTGGCCGACAGGCTTCTGGAAATGGCTCGCAAGGCCATGGAGGCTGGCGACAAGCTCGAAGAAGCTGGCTACCACATTCGCGGTGGCGGTAACAGCATCATGGGCAGTCTGCGTAATTCCGCCCGTCAGCTCGGCGCTGGGAACGAACCCGCCTTCAAGATCCACGGGTATGACGGCAAGAAGCAGAAGGCGGAAGAGGATCGCGCCAGAGGCTTTGCCCAACGCGCCTGGGACGGCATGGACGCGAAGCAGAAGGCGCAGTTCAACAACGACCCGCGCGAGTTCATCAAGCAGAAGCAGGCCGAATTTGCCGATCAAGGGGGCACCCGCAACGACTGGAACAAGACGCTGCGCAACAACCCCCAGGACATCTTCGGGGGCAATGCCCGCGCCCTGATGCCGCGCGCACTGACCCCGGAGCAACTGCAGCGCCGTGGCGAGCTGTTCCAGCGCAACCAAGGCGGCATGGGAGCGCCGAAGGCACAGAGCCAGGACTCAGGCATCAAGGTGACACTGCAGGCCATCCATCACGAGGTGGCGGCGCTCAATACGAAGTTCGCAAAATTGGAGGTGGCATAACCGATGGCGCTACTACTCGGCAGAGGCGGCCTCATCCGCGAGACGGAGGAGCTGAACGAGGACATTGAGTCGTTCGACGCGCTGACCATCACCCGCATCGTCAATGGTGCGAGCAACGCGCGGCAGGCGCTGGCGATGGCCGCCTTTGGCAAGGGGCAGGCCGCGCCAGGCTACAGCCTCATGTGGTGCGTGAAGACGTCCGCGAAACGTGAAAAGGCCCTCACCTGGGAATGCCGGGCTGAATACAAGGGTTTTGCGCGCACCACCAATCCCTACAAGCGCACCATCCGCACCTTCCCCGACAAGACTCGCGGCACCATCACCATCAATGGGCCGCTGGGGCCGTACAGCCAGGAAATCGAGGTGAACGAATCCATGGTGGGTGTGACGGTGTCCTACATCCTCAATGGCATCCCGCCCACGGGGTCGGTGTCCTACCCGGCCTTCCCTCGCGATGGCACGGTGGCGGTGCCCACCTCGCGCTGGACCACCATCACCAACCCCCTGGAGACGCTGCCGTTTGGCTGGGTGCTCGATGGCATCGAGGCGGAGCAGGTGCCCAGCACCAATCTGCATTTCGTGCGCGAGGATTATGTGTACTACCAGCAGTACAAGCCAGGCAGCAACTCGTTCCAGACCTGATCGACGATGCGGCTGCTCAAAGGCTCAACTCTCAACCGTCGTGCGCGCGAGATCCGCGAGCGCTGCCCTTACGGCACGGGCAACTTCATGTCCTCCCAGACGACAGGAGGCGTGATCCTGCAGGAGACCCTGTTTGGCGTGGGGCTGATTCCTCCACCCGATGCCACCCCTGATGAGGTGGCTGAATACGATGCTGCGAATGTTCCGCATCCCAATCTTGGCCAGATGAGCGGCGGCGGCCGGCCGGTGGTCCCGCCGGACAGCCACTATCGCCCGGACGGGCTCTATTTCGTGGGACGCCGCACCGCCCAACGTCTGCGCCTGGCCGCTCGCAACACTCAGCTCGCCGTTGGCTCGGGAGGCGGATTCCGCAGCAGCTCGGCCGGCGCTGTGACCGTGGTGGACACCGATGACGGCACCGGCACCCCGACCGCCTATCATCGCACCGCGATGCCGGCGCGCTATCCTCGCGCTGAGGGCGCGGAGCTGCTGCGCGAGACAGCGCCGCGGCTGGTGATTGCCGGCCACAACACCATCCGCAAATGCGGACCCACTGGCACCGCTGTAGGCATCCACACCCCAGGCAGCGTGGACATCACCGTTGCACTGGAGGTGACCAATCCATCGGGCGAGACCGGCTACATCATCGACGAGCCAGGCCTGCTGCAGTGGTCTCTGGCACCGGACGATCCGGACGCGGATGGCATCTGGTTGGTGCAGATCATGGTGATCACCACCTTTGCGGGGCTGTTTTCCATGCAGCCCTCCATCACGGGGATCACCGGAGGGGAGCTCGTCTCACCCACCGAAGTCCAGATCGACGACACCCTGCGGGTGAGCTACGGCGAAGACGATGGCGGCACCATCGAATCGCCAGGCACATCGTACCTCCTCGTCATGCCACCCACGGTGCCCGTGCTCTCCGATCCATCCACCTGGGTGCCCGTGCTTGGCGCGCCGTTCGTGATCTCCATGCCCGATAGTGCCCTGCAGGTGTCCGTGTCCGTCGATTCAGCCGACTGGTTCCGTGGACTACCGTGAGATGGGGTTGACCCTTTTCACGATTTTCTCCATTGGGTGTTTCACGATTTCCGCGTTTACTTC
>FTCC01000997.1_pt1 | contig 19435 bp, 14 predicted proteins | sample 1639481 | NCBI WGS metagenome assembly FTCC01 (sample SAMEA3914864, study PRJEB12502) | metagenome | biome: forest; material: soil | place: USA | collected 2012-03-12 | depth 0.3 m | reverse complement strand
TGACAGGCTTGAAAGGCTCAAGGCGGGGATGTGCACTCAACCGCAGCAGGCCGGTGAGCCTGGCCCATTCCCTCACGACCGGCTGTGCGAGGCAAAGAAACCACAGCAGGGCTGTTTCGCTGCTCTTCGTGGGCCGAACTCCGCCCATGCGCCGCCAAGCATAGTAGAGAGCGGCGCTTGATACGAGAAGCGAAAGAGCCCCGCATCCCGGCGCCATGCCTAACAAGCAGATGGCGATCCATGGCAGGCCCGCCAGCGTGTCGAACCAGCAGAAGGCATTGGCAGAGGTGTAGATGACCTGGAACAATCCGAGGCCAAAAGGTCCATGAAAAACCGCGCCCTCCGCCGGCGGCAGAGATCGTGTGGTCTCGCCATAAATCAGGCCGTGCCACCGTGCTCCGCCTAACAGGCCAAAGCGTTGCGGATGGTGCTTCACCAGAAGTGCCTCCGCACGGCCGTAGCCGCGCTGCTGCCGCAGATAGGCCGCCACGGTGAGCCGGCGATGGTGCCACACCATCGCACCGGGAACAAAGCGCAGCCGGCCGCCGGCATCGCGCAGCCGCCAGCAGATGTCCACGTCGTCACCAGCCGTCGTAAAGTCGGGGTGAAACCCGCCAATGCCTTCCAGCGCCGTCTTGCGGATCGCGAGGTTGCAGCCTGGCAGGTGCTCGGCCTCTTCATCGTTGAGCAGCACGTGCGAAGGCCCGCCGGGCGCGGCCGCTACCAGAGACTCCACGGCGGTTCGCGCGGGCGGCGGAATGTTTGGCCCGCCTGCGGCCGTCCATTGCGGATCATCAAAGGCGGCGGCGAGCCTTTGCAGCCAGTCCTCATCCGGCATGCAGTCATCATCCGTGTAGGCGATGATGTCGCCGCGCGCAAGGCTGGCGCCAAGGCTCCGCGCCACGCTCAGCCCGCCATGCTCCTGGCGCTGGTAACGCACCTGCGGAAAGGAGCGCACGATGTCCGGAACAGTGTCGGTGGAGCCGTCATCAATCACGATGACTTCATAGTCTGTGCGGGACTGCCTGGACAGGGCTTCAAGGCAGGGAGCCAGAGTGGCGGAGCCGTTGAAGGTGCAGACCACCACACTCATAAAAAGGTCCGGCATCGGAGTCGTCTGTGTGAAAACCAGGGATGCGGCGGGCCGCGGCCGGCGTTCGCGGGTGACGAGGCCAAACTCCCAGCCGCTCACTTCCACGCCTCCACGAAACCACTCATCGGTGAAGGCAAACCAGATGTTGCCTGCAACCGCCTGTTTGGTGATGCGTTCCTGCTCCCAGGCTCGCATCGCAGCCTGGCCCTGCTCGCCATGATGCAGGGCATCCGCACCAAACTCGGTGATCAGCAGGGGCCGGTCACCTGCAAGGTTTTGCAAGCGGCCGAGATAGCGGGAAAAGGCGTCTCGATCCTCCAGGTACACGTTTACGGCAATGAAGTCCGCATTGGCCGGCAGCAGGTACTCGGTGCTCGGATAGGTGGCGTAGCTTGCCAGGCAGTCCGGCGCCACGGCGTGAACGATGCCCACCAGCCGCTCGATGAAGCGCTTCACCCTGGGCGGGCCCATCCAGCGCACCAGGGTCTTCTCAATTTCATTGCCTACCAGCAGGGCGGCCACGGCGGGATGATCGCCAAAGCGCAGTGCGGCTTCCCGCACGCGTGCTTCGATGGCCTTCCGCGCATCGCGGTCGCGAAGGAAGTCCACATGATCGGTCCAGGGAATGCCGGCAATGAGATGCAGTCCGCGTGCGGCAGCGCCATGCAGAAGCTCGTCGCTCGGCAGGTCGTAGAGGCGCAGGGTGTTGAAGCCCATGGCGCAGATGCTGTCCAGGTCCGCCGCGAGGCGTGCGTCATCGGGGAAAGGTTCGCCGCGTGCATTGGGCTTGAAGGGGCCATAGCTCACGCCCTGGCAGAACCACTTTTCAGTACCGCAGCGCAAGTACTTGCCTGCCGCCCGGATGCGCGTCGGCATGACGGCAGGGGGCGAAATGGCAGGTGGCATGCTCATGGGAGGTGCAAGCATAGACGACGGCATCCCTGCCCGCATTCATGTCCGTTTTGTGGCGGGAAGGCATAGGTGCTTATAAGGGCGAAGGCGCCTTCACCTTGCCATGCGGAATGCTCACATGTGCATTGCCCTTCGCAAGAAAACGCCATGGGTAGTCCGCGGCCTTGCTGATGCCCACGCGCAGGTCTTCCACCACCTCCATCTGAAGCGGCACGGCGGGCCGGCGGATGCCGCAGCCTTTGCGGCGTCCCGAACCGGCGAGTATCACACCGTGATGGGTGCCGTCGATGCCCAGCGCCAGGGCCAGCTTGCCGGGGCCTGAGCACAGGTCGCGCAGCTTTTCCTTGCCGCGGCGCTGCTTCATGGAGCCGATGCCGCCGCTGGGCTCCAGCGCGCGGATGAGCACGAGGCCGTCGCGGCTGCCACCCTTCACCAGAAGGTTGAAGAGCCAGTACATGCCGTAGTTGAAATACACGTAGGCCGTGCCGGGCGGCATGTCGCGCACGAACGCCCGGGTGCTGGGGCGGGTGGCGGTGTGTGCTGCTGCGTCGCCCTCCACGGTGTAGGCTTCGGTCTCCACAATGATGCCCGAGCTGCCGTGCCACACCAGCTCCATGCCCACCAGTTCACGTGCCACGAGGAGCACATCGCGCTGGAAGAACTCCAGGCCCGCGAAGCTCATGTTTTTTCAACGCGCGGGCCGTAGGTTTCCGCCACCTTCTCGGGTGTGAAGACCTCCTGCACGCGGCCAAAAGCGACCTGGCGGGTCTTGATCATGAGCACCTCGTCGAAGATCTTCCCCACGGTGGAGAGGTCGTGGTGGCCGGCAATGAGCAGGCGGCCCTCACGGGTGAGCTCATGGAAGAGCTGCTCCAGGTTTTCCTGCGCCGGGCGGTCCAGGCCGGTGAAGGGCTCGTCGAGCAGCAGCACATGCGCCTCCTGCGCGAGGGCGCGGGCGATGAAGGTGCGCTGCTGCTGGCCGCCGCTCAGCGCGCTGATCTGGCGGTGCTGCAGGTCCTGCAAACGCATGGCGGCAAGGGCGCGTTCCACGATGTCCGCATCGTGCTGGCGATACGTCTTCCACCAGCCCAGGTTGGGGTAGCGGCCCATCTCCACCAGCCCGCGAACGGTGATGGGAAACTTCCAGTCCACATCGCCGCGCTGCGGCAGGTAGGCGATCTCATGGCTGCTGTGGGTGAGCGGCTGGCCGCGCCAGCGGATCATTCCCGCATCGGGTGCGATCAGCCCGGCCAGGGATTTGAGCAGGGTGCTCTTGCCCGCGCCGTTGGGCCCGATCAGGCCAATGCTGCGGCCGCACTCGGTGGTGAAGTTGATGCCGTCGAGCGCCAGCACCTCGCGGTAGTTCACGCTCAGGTGCGAGACCTCCAGCACATGATGGCGCACATGCTTCTGGCCGCCCCCCCAGCAAAGGTGCTCAGGGTCGGCGTGCTCGTGATGGAGCGCGGCGTTGCTGGAATGGGCGCTCATGACTTCCAGGTGAAGGACAGTGTATCATTGATCTGGCCGTCGATGCTCCACAGCGTGCGGCTTTCCGTGTCCAGCGCATCAGGTTCCACTTCGAGGGTCAGCGGCATTTCTGGCGAACCGGCCTGCCACTTTGCCTGCACGTGCAGCTCCACGTTCTGCAACACCGCGGGAAAGGTGGTGCGGATTTCCGCCGGTGAAGCGGCCAACGGCGAGGTGAGCAGCTCCTTGCCGCCCTGCTGGATGCTCAGGCCTGCCGGCGCCGTGACATAGCGAAGGCGCAGCAGCACCGGCCGCTGATGGCTTTCATCACTGGGAGCCTGTGACTTTGCCATCATGGCGGGCTTGCCGCTGGTGAGCTGCACAAGCGGCACCCCCAGGGCAAAGAATCCAAGGAGAAGAAGGGAGAGCTGAAATGGGGGCGAGCCGCGCATGGGGCGGGGAAGGGAAGTCGCAAAAGCGAAGCAGAGGTAGATACGGCGCAGGCGGGGATGGGGCCAGGGATTTTTCGTTGGTTTCGCCTGTGGGCAGGTCTGTATGGTCTTGTGCGTTGAAGGCATGCACGCCAGCCCTGGGAGCGCTGCCGTCCCGGCGGCGGTGTGCTTTGCGAGCCACTGGCTGTTAAATATAGCGCGGGCTTTGCGGAGCGTTTCCTGAGCCGGCGAGACGCCAGCGCTCCCAGGGCCGCTCTTCAATGTCCTTTGTCCCTCAGGGTCACCCCGCCGCCAGCGCTTCCAGAGCCTCTTCCAGCGTCGGATAGTCGAACTGAAATCCGGCGGCCAGGGCTGCGCTGGGCGTGGCGCGTTCGCTGCCGAGCAGCATGCTGGATGCCTCGCCCATCACGACACGCAGCGCGAAGGCCGGAGCCGGCAGAAACGCCGGGCGGTGCAGGCTGCGGGCCAGGGCCCGGGTGAACTCCGCATTTGTCACGGGAGCCGGGCCGGACAGGTTTAGCGGACCGCTGATGCCGGGCTGCTCAGCCGCCCATAAAATCATGCGCGCCTCGTCCTGAACATGAATCCAGGGCATCCATTGCCTGCCGCTGCCGAGCTTGCCGCCAACGAAGCAGGAAAAGGCCTTTTTCATGAGCGGATAGGCCCCCCCGCCCGGCGCTAGGACAACGCCTGTGCGCAGCAGCACCACACGGATGCCGAGCTGCTCCGCGCGCATGGCCGCTGTCTCCCAGTCCACGCAAACCTGGGCAAGAAAGCCTTCGCCGCGCGGGGCGGTCTCGGGCAGCAGCTCATCTCCCCGGTCGCCATAGTAGCCGACCGCCGATCCATTGATCAGCGTTGCAGGCCGCGGTGAGGCGGCGGCCAGGCAGCGTGTCACGCGTTGGGTGAAATCGATCCGGCTGTCACGGATGCGCTGTTTTTTGGCTTCGGTCCAGCGGCCCAGCACGGGTTCACCGGCGAGGTTGATCAGCACATCCAGCCCCGTGGCGTTCAGCGGCAGCGGGGCTTGGGTGTCAATGGGCCGCACTTCCTTTGCCCATGGCAGGCGGGCCTTTGAGAGGTTGCGGACGAACGCAATGACCTCGTGCCCGTGCGCCACGGCGAGGTTTCCCAGCGCCTTGCCGATAAGTCCTGTGGCTCCTGTGATGCCGATTCGCATGGATGTTTCAAGTGTCGCGTGAAAGACCACCCGTAAACAATTATAATGCGCTCATGCAAGCCGGCACAATGCTTCTCGTCCTTGGCTTCGTCCTCATGCTGATCGGGGCGGCCTTGTGGTGGGCGCCGGGAGCCCTGCGCTGGTTTGGCCGGCTGCCGGGCGACATCCGCATTGAGCGCGAGGGCTTCAGCTTTTACATGCCCGTCACCTCCATGATCCTTGCCAGCATCGTGTTCTCATTGATCGCACGGCTGCTGGCAAGGCAATGAAGAAAGGGTCAGTTCTTGAAGCTCGCCTTGTCATCGGCCTCCAGCATGTCGAAGAGCGTGCTCGTGGCAGGATCGATGCCCACCCGCTCACATTCGCCCACAAACCACTCCTTCTTCTCCGGATCGCTGTAGGGGCTGTAGCCCTCCGTTTGCTGGGCCCAGTCCTGGATTTCTTCCTTGGTTTTCGGCGTGCCGTGGTTGTCGAGCCAGTCGGCAACTTCTTGGTCGCTGGCACCGCTGGCGAGCTGTTCCTTCACGTCGTCACCCTTCACGCCCTTGAAGCTGAAGAGGAAGTTGTCGAGCGGGCAGTTGAAGTGGTATTCGCCGCTCGCCGAGTTCAGCGTGGCGCGACCCTTGTCGATGGCACGGGCCAGAAGCGGATAGCTGCCAATGTGGACGCGGGGGCTGCGGGGTGCCTGGGTGGTAAGGTCGGTGATGTTGCTCATAGGTAAGAAGATAACGGGCGGCGAAAGGAAAGTGGACGCCTCTCCAGCGGTGACGACATGGTCACGGGTGATTGAGACTATGATCTCACCACGCCGTCCATTGCGGCGGCGAAAGGCTGAATCTGATTGCATTGGCAGCGGCTCCTCGCTTTTCTGAGGGACCATGAAATCAGTTGGCATCGGAATCATCGGCGGCGGCCTCATGGGCCGGGAAATGGCGAGCGCGTTCGCACGCTGGTGCGCGCTGACGGATGTGGATGTGAAGCCGGAACTGGTGGCCGTGGCCGACCTGGTGGAGCCGGTGCGCGAGTGGTTCCGCTGTGTGCCGTCGTGCACCATGCTCACTGCTGATTACAAGGAGTTGCTGGCCAATCCCGCCGTGGACGTGGTGTATGTGGCGGTGCCTCACAACCTGCACCAGCAGATCTACATCGACGTGCTGGAAGCCGGCAAGGACCTCTTTGCCGAGAAGCCCTTTGGCATCGACCTCGGCGCCACGCAGGCCATTCTTGATGCGGGCCAGCGCACCGGCCGCTTCGTGCGCTGCAGCTCGGAGTTTCCCTTCTTTCCTGGTGCCCAACGTGCCTTGCAGGCCGCCGGCTCCGGCAAGCTGGGCCGCGTGCTTCAAGTTGTCTCGGGCTTTCATCACAGCAGCGACCTGGATGCGACGAAGCCCGCGAACTGGAAGCGCTTCAGCCGCACCTGCGGCGAGATCGGCGTGCTGGGCGACCTGGGCATGCATGCCTGTCACCTGCCGCTTCGCCTGGGCTGGAAGCCGCAGCGCTTGTTCGCTCAATTGCAAAAGGGCTATCCCGAGCGGCCGGATGGCAAGGGCGGCATGACCGCTTGCGACACCTGGGACAACGCCATGCTGCACTGCTGGACAACCATCGACGGCCACGACGTTCCCATGCGCCTGGAAATGAAGCGCCTGGCCCCCGGCGAGACCAATTCCTGGTTCATCGAGATTCTCGGCACCGAAGGTGGCGTGCGCTACAACACCAAGGAGCCGAAGACCCTGTGGCTCTTCGAAGGCGGCAAGGAGCAGTACTGGAAGCGCACGGACCTGGGCTTTGGCATGCCGTTCAAGAGCGTCACCGGCGGCATCTTTGAGCCTGGATTCCCCGATGTGATCCAGCAGATGTGGGCCGCTTTCCTGATGGAGCGCGAGGGCAGGCTCAACGGCCGCTTTGGCTGTGCCACGCCCGAAGAAGCGGTGGCCACGCAGCAGATCTTTGCCGCCGCGCTGGAGTCGCAGAAGACGCAGCAGGTGGTGAGCTTGTAAGAGAGGATCTTGACGGAAAGGCGGTGTTCCCACTAGCTTTCCGTCATGGCTTTCAAAACCGTGACGCCAGGGATCGTCGGCCTGATGCTGGTGGTGTGTGCTCGGTCGTGGCGGGTACGTCATCGAAGAGATAACAAGACCGCTTGTCCTGCGGTGACTTTTAGAACATTTTAAATAGCTTTATAGCCGTATTTGAGAGCACTCACTCGAGCCGCAGATTGGTTCGTTGTCGAATGGCTATTAAGTTTATTTAAAACGCCCTAACGGATGAAAATATGGAACAACATCTATGCTGTTGGCTTCATATGTCTGTTGTTTTTTGTGTTCGTTCCGGTGAACAAGTTTCAGGAGGGGGCCTACCCTTTGAGGTTTCTTTTGTGTATCATCCTTTTCTTTGGCGGTTCATTCCTGTTTCCATGGGAAACGATAAAGTCATGGTTCAAAGGGAAATGAGTTTGAGGCGGTCTTGACCGGAAGTGCAGCAAGCCTTGGTTGGCAGGTCAGTCACTACGACGCACCATACGCAGTCTCGACATCGAACGCAGATCGGCGAAGACTGGCAACGTTCACCCCGTTCATTGTGTCGATGCGAATCCTTGCCTTTTTCTTCCTGCTCTGTGCCACCGCGGCGCAGGCAAAGCAGCCGAACATCCTGTTCATCCTCTGCGATGATCTCCGGCCACAAGGTTTGGGCTGCTACGGCAGCGAGCATGTGAAGACGCCGAACATCGACCGGCTGGCGAAGGAGGGAGTGCGCTTCGCCAACGGCTTCTGCACCACCTCGCTGTGCTCGCCCAGCCGCGCCTCCATCCTCAGCGGCGTGTACGCGCACAAGCACGGGGTGACGAACAACTTCACCGAGTACCCGAAGGACATGGCCAGCTTCCCCGGCGTGCTGCACGGTGCGGGATACGCCACGGCCTACATCGGCAAGTACCACATGGGCGAGGAGAACGACGAGCCGCGCCCGGGCTTCGACTGGTTCGTCACCCACAAGGGCCAGGGCAAGTACTACGATACCGAGTGGAACATCAACGGCACCGGCCGCAAGGTGATCAAAGGCTACTACACCAGCATCGTCACCGACATGACGCTGGACTGGCTGAAGAGCGACCACAGCGGCAAGCCCTGGTGCATGATGCTGGGGCACAAGGCGCCGCACAGCTTCTACACGCCGGAGCCGAAGTACGAGCACAGCTTTGATAACGTGCGCGTGCCGTATCCCGACACCGCCTTCCACCTCGATGACAAGCCCGCGTGGATCAAAGAGCGCCTCTACACCTGGCACGGCATCTACGGCCCGCTGTTCGAATGGCGCAAAAAGTTCCCCGATGACAGCCCCGCCGCGGTGAAGGACTTCGAAAACATGGTGCACGGCTACTGGGGCACGATCCTCAGTGTGGATGACAGCGTGGCCCGCCTTCGCTCCTGGCTTGAGGAAACCCATCAGCTTGAGAACACGATCATCGTCTTCATGGGCGACAACGGCCTGCTGGAAGGTGAGGACGGCATGGTGGACAAGCGCACTGCCCACGAGCCCAGCCTGCGCATCCCCATGATCGTGCGCTATCCCGGCCTGACCACGCAGCCCAAGGCGGTGACCCAGCAGGTGCTCACCGAAGACATCGCGCCCAGCCTGCTGGAGCTGTGCGGCGCGCCCGCGCTAAAGAACATCGATGGCAGGAGCTGGGTGAAGCTGGTGCAGCAAGGTGATTCTTCCTGGCGCAAGAGCTGGCTGTACCATTACAACTACGAAAAGCAGTTCCCCTACACCCCCAATGTCCGTGCCGTGCGCACCGAGGAGTGGAAGTACATGCACTATCCCACCGGCGATGGCGGGCCCGACAAGCACATGGCCGAGCTGTATGATTTGAAGAACGATCCTGGCGAAACCACCAATCTCATCAGCAATCCCAAGTACGCTGGGAAGCTGGAAGAGATGAAGGCCGAGCTGGCCAAGGTGATGGCCGAGGAAGGCCTGAATGCCGCCAATGACAAGATGCCGCTCGATGAGGGCATCAAGCAGTCGCTGCCAGATCAAAAGATTCGCTAACCACAATGTACGGCGACGGCCCCAAAAATCCTCTGCACGGCATCACTCTGGAGATGATGGTCACGCGCCTGCAAGCCCACTACGGCTGGGAGGGGCTGGATCCATTGCTGCGGATGAACTGCTTCGCCTTTAATCCCACCATCAAGTCCTGCCTGACATTCCTGCGCAAGACCCCGTGGGCGCGAGCAAAGGTGGAGCGCTTGTATTTGGACACGTCGTGGGAGAACGGGAAGAAGGAGGGCTGAGGGAATTTCAGGGAGCAGTCTGCATTGCCGCAGGCATGGGAAGAGAGCGCGCCAAGCCCTGGGAGCGCTGCCGTCCCGGCGGCGTTGTGCATCGGGACTACGGCGCGCGAAATCAAGCCAGCCGGCCTGCAACGTTGCAGCCGGCGGGGACGCCAGCGCTCCCAGGGCCGCACTGCATGGCCGTGGGCATGGAAAAAATGTACAAGCCGCGCTACTTCACTTCGGCGCCAGCCACTTGGTGCGCAGATAAGCCTCCACTTGCTCCACCTCCGTAGCGCTGAGTGCCCGGTCATAGACCACCACCTCGGCAATCTCCTGGCCGCCCACACGGTCGTTGCCGTTGCGGTCCTTGCACAGGCGGCTGGCGGTCACTGGGCCGGGCGTGACCACGCTCACCAGGGAGAACGCTTGTGGCAAAGGTGTATCAACGGGTTTCACCACCACCCCGTTCAGTCTCAGCGTGCTGGTCTTGACAGGACCGGCCGCACCACCGCCAAAGATGCCGGCGGTGGGAGACCCTTCATCGCCTCCGCGCGCAAAGTCAGCGGTCTGGTCATCGCTCAACAAGAAGCCAGCGCCGCGCATCACCCAGAAAACACTGCGGATGTTGCCAAGCTTGCGCAGGCCGCCCTTGGCATCCTTGAACTCCATCCAATGATCGGAACGGTAGGGGCCGAAATCGACCACGGGCAGTCCGTTGAGGCCGTTGGCGTTCAGGGTCGCTCCATTGTCGGGCTGGGGCGGCGCGGCCCCGCGTTTTTTATCCTGTGGATCGCTCCACTTGGTCACCTTGTTGGTGATGTTGGTCTCAGTTGTCCCGTGCTGGCTGGCATCAAGATGCAGCAACAGGCCAGAGGTCACCGGAAGTTGCATGGCGATGCGCACAGCGGCCGGTGCCATCACCGCCTTGCCGGGCAGCAGGAGAGCCACAATGGCCGCCACCACCACGACACCTGCTACCAGCCCGATGAGGACTTTTTTGTTGCCCTGAGCAGGTGGCGTTTTTGCAGGAGCAGCAGCTGGCACTGCGCGCGGGGCAGGGCTTTGTTCGGCAGGCCTGGCGTCTCCAAGAAATGCCAGCGGCACGGGCTGGAAGGCCGTGGTGGAGGAGGCGGGGTGGGGTGTGATGGCCTGGGTGAGCGGCACCATCGCGGGATGGGCCGATGGTCCGGGGCGGGCCTGGGTGACATCGTGCGACGCATGGTGACTGTAGCCAGGGGGCAGACCAGGCTGCGTGGCCACCACTTCCTGAGGCATGCCCAGTTCGCGCAGCTCGTAAAGCTTGCGCGCCGTGGCGGCATCGCGCGGGCGGGTGGTCATGTCAGGGTCCAGCAGCTTCATCACCCAGGCGGAGATCCACGGCTTCACCTGCGGCGCCTCCCTGGTCAGAGGCATGAAATCATGAGCCAGGTGGGCGGTGCGCAGGCCGTTGATGGAATCGGGCCGGAAAGGCGGCTTGCCCGCCAGCGCCTCGTAAAAGATGCAGCCGATTGCATAGACATCGGTGCGGCGGCCCACGGCATCGCCGCGCCACTGCTCGGGGGCGGTGCAACGGTAGGCCGCGGGCTCGGCCGGTTCGGTTTCCGACTTGCGGCCGAAGCCCTCGCCAAAGCCGCCGATGCGCAGCTCGAACTTATGGGCGGCAGGCCGTTCCACCCGGATCACCTCCGGCCGCAGCGAGGTGTGGGCGATTCCCAGCTCGTGCAGCACCGCAAGCCCGCCCAGCAACTGCCGCGCCACCTGGTCAAATTCAACCTCGGTCATCGGGCCTTCACGCATGACCTGCGTGAGGGTGAGCGCCGATGGCTGAGCCACCATGGCATAGAGGCCCTCTTCGTCGTCGCCAGCCTCCAGCACCTGCTCCAGGTTCGGGTGGGCGAGGTCACGAAGGGCTTGCAAAAGCTCACGCTGCCCGGCCATTTCCTCGGCATCGCCATGGTAGCGGCGCAGGATGCATGCTTGTCCTGTGCTGGTGTCCCGCACGCGGAAAAGGCTGGCGCGCTGGTGGCTTTCCAGGGTTTCAAGGACTTCGAATCGGGCGCTCATGTCAGAAAAGCTCAACGAATGAGCCATCACAGGCAAGGATGAATCGCTGGCGCTTCACCCTGTGGCCCGCCATGATGCGGGAACCGATGTTCCGCTTCATCCACGCCGCCGACCCGCACCTCGACAGCCCGCTGCTGGGCCTGGAGAGCTACGAGGGCGCGCCGGTGGAAACCATTCGTGGGGCGGCCCGCCGGGCTTTTGAAAATTTGGTGCGGCTGGCGTTGGATGAAAAGGTGGATTTCGTGCTCATCGCCGGCGATCTCTACGACGGCGACTGGAAGGACTACAGCACGGGCCTGTTCCTCACTGGCCAGATGGCAAGGCTGAAGGAGGCGGCCATCCCCGTCTTCCTCATTTCAGGCAACCACGACGCGGCCTCGATCATCACCAAGAAACTGATCCTGCCGGACAATGTGAGACACTTTTCCAGCCGTTCCGCCAAAAGCCTGGAGGTGCCCGGCCTGCCGGTGATGGTTCACGGCCAGAGCTTTCCCCAGCGCGAGGTGCCGGAAAACCTGGTGCCCGGCTACCCGGCGGCGGTCACAGGCAGGTTTAACATCGGCCTGCTGCACACCAGCCTGATGGGCAATGCCGCGCACGACACCTATGCGCCCTGCACCCTGGCGGAGCTGCTGGCCAAAGGCTATGACTACTGGGCGCTGGGCCACGTGCATCAGCCCACCGTGTTCTGCCAGGAGCCGTGGATTGGCTTTGCCGGCAACCTGCAAGGCCGTCATGTCCGCGAAACCGGCGCCCGTGGCTGCCGTTTGGTGACGGTCGATGATTCGCTGCGCATCATCAGCAATGAGTTCCGGCCGCTGGATATGGTGCGCTGGCAGGTCATCGAGGTGGACCTCATCGGCATCGATCAGGAAGGCGAAGTGCTGAATCGCTTGAGCGAGCAGTTGCGCCAGGCCGTCAATGAGGCTGGTGAGCGGCTGCTGGCGGTGCGCATCGTCTTTACCGGCGCCACTTCATTGCATGGGGGCCTGCATCGCGAAGCCGCACAGTGGCGGGCCAACTGCATCGTCTGCGCCCAGCAATGCGGCCAGGCCATGTGGATCGAGGAGGTGAAGCTGCGCACCTCGCCGACCTATGACGTGGCCGACCTCGCCAGCCGCGATTCGCTCACCGGCATCGTTGTCAGCACTCTTGGCGTGGCGGACCACGGCACCCTTGAGATGCCGGAGGAGATCATGACGATGCTGGACCTACTGCCCCCTGCGTTGCGCACCGAAGTGGAGTCCGAATGGACGGGCGAGGGCCGCCATGCCTTGCTGGAGGACGTGCGCGCGATCATCCTGGAAGCCCTGGCCACCAAGGGAGGCGAAGCGGCATGAGGTTCGACAGCCTGCGGCTTCCCAGGTACGGCCATTTCACCGATCTGCGGCTGGATTTTCCGGCCGCAGGCACAGATTTCCACCTGCTCTACGGCCCCAACGAGGCGGGCAAGAGCACCTTGCTGCGTGGCATTTGCGACCTGCTTTACGAGATCCCCCGGCAGAGCTCCGATAATTTCATCCACAAGCACGCCGACCTGCGTCTGGCCGCCGACCTGCGCAGCCGCGACGGCCGCACGCTGACAATCCAGCGGGTGAAGAAAAACAAGCAGACGCTGCTGGACGCCGAGGGTTCGCCATTGCCGGACGACACTCTGCAAACGTGGCTCGGGCTCGTGGGCCGCGAGCACTTCACCACCATGTTCGGCCTTGCCTCGGATGATCTTGTCCGCGGGGGGAAGGAGATGCTGGAAGGCAAAGGCGACCTGGGCAAGGCTCTCTTCTCCGCCAGTCTGGGAGGCACCCCGGTGCATAAAATATTGGAGGCGCTCAAACTTGAAGCCCGAACCCTGTATGCGGGCAACGGTCGTGCCCGCCTGCGGCAGTCGCGGGACGCCCATGCCGAGGAGGTCCGGCAGGCCCGCGCCCATCTCACCCGCGCGGAAGACTGGGAGACGGCGGGGCAGGAGCTTGCCGACGCCCGCAAGAGCCAGGCAGAAATCGAACAGCAGCAGGCGGCTGTGCGCAATCGCATCGACTGGCTTCAACGTTGCCTGGACGCCCTGCCCACGCTGGGGCGATGGCAGGCCAAGATGGAAGAACTTGCCGCCATGACGGCCGTGCCTCAAGTCCCTCCGGGTTTTGTCGCCGATGTCCGCGCCACCATTCAAGGCAGTCGCCAAAACAGCCTCGAACTGCATCAGCGGGAAGATGAGATCGCCAGGCTTGCCATCGAACTGGCCGCCTGCCAGCCACGAACTGAGGTGCTGGAACGCGAGGCTGAAATTGAAAGCCTCCATCAAGCCCTCGGCGCCCATCGCGACCTGTGCAAACGCCTGTCCGCCAGGCAGGCGGAGCTGGCTCTGCTGGAACCCGGGCTGCGCGCTGACATGCGCGATCTGGCCTTGGATGGCGATGTCGGTTCACTGGAGACAAGGAGGCTTTCAGCCCCCGAGTTTGCCACGGTCAAAGAGCTTTCTTCCGGTCTGGCCACCCTCATGCGAAAGCAAGAGGCCGCCAACACGGCCCTGCGGGACAGGGACATGGCAGTTGGTCAATTAAGGTCCAAGCTCGCTCAACTGGCCGCACGGGACGTGAGCAAGGTGCGCGAAGCCCTGACTCTTTCCTCCGATGCTGTGGAAGCCCGGCGCACGCTGGATGCAGTTGAAGCCGACTGTGCGAAAGCCGGGCGGGAGGTGCAGTCCCAGCATCGGCTGCTGCGTGGAGCACCGTCCGATCTTGCCGCCACCGATGCCCTGGCCATGCCGTTGAAAGCTGCCACCGCGGCCCTGCAAGGCGCTCGTGAAACCCTGCTGCGGGCGGCCGGAGATGCAGCCAAAGACCACACGGAAGCCGTGAAAAAAAGGGACAAGCTCCAGCGTGAGTTGGACAGTCTTCAGGCAGGCGGAAGGCTGCCATCCGCTGATGACCTGACAAGCGCACGAGGGCAACGACAAGACGTGTGGTTGCGTCTTGTCAACGTTTTGGGCGATGCCAAAGCCGGGACGGTGTTTGCCCGTGAGCATGAGCAGGCCCAGCAGCGTGCTGATGATCTGGCGGATGCCCTGCATGAACACGCCGAAGATGCAGCCAAGGCGGCCCATTTGCGCACCAGCATTACGGAGGCGGAGCAGAATGTCTCCGCGGCGGCATTGCGAATGCAGGAGGCCGCTCGCACCCAGGCCGAATGGCAGGGCAGTTGGTGCGCTTTGTGGCAGGCTGCGGGATTGGAACCGGGCACCCCTGAAGAGATGGCTGAGTGGCGCGAGGAATGGCTGGAGTTCCGCCGCCGCTTTGAGTTCTGGCAATCGCTTCTGGCAGACGTGGCAAAGCGAAAGGCAGCCATTGCCGAGGGAGGGAAGTGCCTGGCCGAAGCCCTGGGCCGCGAGGCCTCGCGCCCGTTCATGGTGCTGCTCGATGAAGCCAGGCGGCTGATCATGGAGGCAGACAAGGATGAAGGCGCGCGTGCCGCCCTCACCCAGCAACTTGCGGATGCCGTGGCGCAGCATGATCAGGCGGAAAAGGAGCATGCGGTGCTGACAAAGGCTCTCATCGCCACGACCGAAGCCTGGCAGGCAAGATGCCGCGACCTTCACCTCGGAGCTGACCTTAACCCGGAAGCTGGCTTGGCGCTGATCGAGCAGCGCAGGGCTCTGGTGGCCCGCTTCGACCACTGGAAGCTGACCGGTACGGAAGCTTCACAAATGCAGATGGACGTCCGCACCTTTGAGGGCCACGCATCGGCGCTTGCACATGACTTTAAGCTCGAGCCCGGATCGACGGAAACGCTCGTGGCCGCGCTTTGGCGGCTCCTTGGCGAGGCGCGTGATGTGGCGTACAAGCATCGCTCCATCACCGGGCAGCTTGAGACCGCCAAGGTGAAGCTTCACGACCAGCGGCTGGCCGTGGAGGCCGCTGAAGCTTCGCTGGCCGTACTTTGCCAGCTCGCTCAAGTGGCTGACGAGGCCGCGCTGGAAGCCTCGCTGCCTTCGATTGAAACCCAGGAACGCCTTCAGGCTGAGTGCCGTCAGTTGCGTGAGGCCCTCCACGGCCCCGCCCGCGGCGAGGCTTTGGACACCTTTATCGACCGTGTGAAGGCGGAAAACCGCGACACGCTGGCTGGTGACAAAAAGGCGCTGGAGGATGAGCTGGCCGCCCTGACGGCCAGGCGTGACACCGTGCTTGAGCAGGCCCTTGAAGCCGCACAGCGCAAAGCCCTGCTGGAGCGTGCCGGCGATGCCGCGGCCGAGCACCGGCAAAAGGCGGAGAGCCACGCTGCGGCCCTGCGCACGGATGCCGCAAGGTATGTGCGGCTGCGGCTGGCGACTCATTTTCTGGAGCAGCAAATCGAACGCTTCCGGGCGGAGAACCAGGGTCCGCTCCTGACTCGCGCCAGCACGTTGTTTCAAGCCATGACACGCGGCAGGTTCGAAGGCCTGACCGCCGAGTTTGCCGACGATGACAGCCAGGTGCTGATGGGCCGGCGCGGCGGCCGCCTGGTACCTGTGGAAGGCATGAGCGAAGGCTCGCGCGACCAGCTTTATCTCTCGCTCCGGTTCGCCGCCATCGAGCGCCACATTGAAAATCACGAGCCGCTGCCGCTCATCCTGGATGACCTGCTCATGACCTTTGACGACGGCCGCACCATGGCGATCCTGCCGCTTCTGGTGGAGCTGTCAAAGAAGACCCAGGTGCTGCTCTTCACTCACCATGAGCACCTCATTGAGCTGTGCCGGAAGGCGTTGGGGGCAGGTGAGTTTGTGGTGCATCGGTTGTAACCTGGCTTCCACCCGCTTTGCTGCTCTGACATCGACGCTGCTCTGATCTTATATCAAATAGAGTTGATAACGGATCTATGGTTGTCATCTCAAGGACTTGTGGCCTGGCTTGGCATAGGCGGCCGTTCATCCCGGAGGGATGAGAGGTTGTAGCGGGTGGTCGAGCGAGCTTGTGAGCGATACCACCGGGACCTGATGCCCGGGCGTGTACGATCCCGGCAGGGATCGCAGCACCGTGGTTGCTGCCCTGCGGCTGGCATCCCTCCAGGATGCGGAGGCGTGGGCCAGGTTCCGGTGGTGTCGCTCGCAAGCTCGCTCAACCACCCGCTACAAGCTGCCATGCCTCCGGCATAAAGATGCGGTACAGCCCCGTCCGCCTTTCAGAGCAGTCAAACCAACGGATCGATGGAGACTGCATCCATGCTTGGCGGTGCATGTACCCATTCCTAACTGATTGTGGCCTCACTCCGGCCACGTCGGCCGCAGTTCATCCTTGTAGAGCCCCATCTTCTCAATCGGCAGCGGCTTGAAGCCGATCTTGGTGAGGGCTGGTGATTCTGGCTTCAAATGGAAGTCATCATGCGCGGCATCGACAAACATGGGATCGGCAATGATGCCGTGCTTGTCCCAGCCGGCCTCCTGCCAGGCCTGCCATTCGTTCAAGGGCGCGGCCTCGTGGATGGTCACGTCATCGATGGACACCTGGCCCTTGTCACCGCGCACGTCCACGCGCAGCCAGAAGGCGGTCATCCACGGCTTCCAGCTTGCTTCACCTTCCACGGGCATGCGGCCGGTGGCTTCAAATGTCTGCCACCCGTTGGTTAGGCTAACCGTGGTGGCATTGGTCTGCCAGTAGCCGGCGCCATTCTTGAAGGCGGCCAGCGCCAGGGAGATCTGGGCCTGGGGCTCGCTGCTTTTGGCGCGCAGGCGCACACGGTAGGCGGCGCCGAACTTCATCGGAATGTCGGGGCCGTGGAAGACGGTGTGGTTGTTGCGCGGGTCGGGGCTGGTGCCAGCATCGGTGACCAGGGCACCGTCCTTCACCACGCATTGCACATCCTTGGTGGGGCGGCTGTTGAAGCCCCAGCCTTTGGGCGTCTTGCCGGCTTCGGCGGTGTCAAAGTTTTCAGTCATCAGCGCCGGGCCCATGTCATCGCCGACCTTGTTGATGCCGGTGATGATGGGATGGCCGCTGTTCCACGCCAGGTTGTGGTCAATGGTGTTCCACTTGGGCGAGCAGTTGCGCAGGTCGCCGTACTTCACGCCCGGTTCGTTGCCCAGCATGATGTTATGCTGCACCACGTCGCCGCTCATCATGGTGCCGTCGTCGTGGAAGGCGTTGCGCGGATCAATCTCCATGCCGCGCATGCCTTTCCAGGCGGGCTGGTGCACCACGCTTTCCCAGCCCTTCACCATGCCTGGTCCGTGGTCGATCCAGTAGTGCTGGTCCTTGGTCCAGCCATGCAGGTCGAAGAGGAACTTGCTGCCGAAGGCAAAGACGTTGTTCTCCACGATGCAGTCGCGTGAGTTGTGCAAATGGATGGGCGTGTACGCGATGCGATAGACGAGGTTGCCGATGATGTCCACTCCACCGGTGTTGTCATCGGGGTACAGGCCAAAGGTGAACCACGGATGCTTCAAGCCGTCGGATTCCTGGCCCACGCCGACGATGTCGTGAATGCGGTTGTACTGCCACTTGCTGCCGCGCGAGCTGATCCAGTCGCGGCCGCCGGTATAGATGGCGCCACCGTCCTGGGTTTCCATCACCAGGTGGTGCAGGTGGTTGTATTCCACGGTGATATTATTGCCGCCCATCTGCACGCCCATGCGCGGGCCGTCGTGGATCAGGTTGTGGGTGATGAAGATGCCCACACCGGTGGCGCCCACGCCGCAGGCGTTTTTGTTGAACACGCCGATGTGATGGATGTGGTTGTTGTCCGCGCGGTTGTTGCAGGCCGTCAGCGTGGGGCGGTCGCCGCCGGAAAGGCTGATGCCGCCGCTGCCAGTGTAGCTGATGTCATTGCTTTGCGCGCAGTTGTCATTGCCGCCGCTGATGCCGATGGCGCTGCCGTTGAAGTCGCCCACGGTGGTGAAGGTGCAGCCCGCCACGGTGCAGTGCTCCGCATTCGCCATCGTGATGGCGGTGCCGTTGCAGCCGGTGAAGGAGAGGCCGCGCACCTGGATGTTCTTCGCGCCCTTGTTCAAGGTGATGAAGCTGCTGAGCACCGGCAGGCGCACCTCATGCTGGTCCAAGGGCTTCGGGGGCCACACATAGAGCGTGCCGGTGCGGTGATCGATGAACCACTCTCCAGGCGCATCCAGCTCTTCCAAGGCGTTTTGGAAATGGAAGCGGTTGTGCGGGTGCAGGTCGTAGCTGCACGGCTTGGAGAGCGTGAGCTTGTGCGTGGCGGCATCCAGGGATTTCACCGGCTGGATGAAGTTCCACCAGCCGTACTGGGCAAAGATGTCGATCTCCACATCCTCCGGGTGGGCCCAGGTGCGCATGTCCTGCAGCTTGATGTACATCTCGCTCTTCCATTGATGCTGGTCCATGGCCTTTTGCGGGATGTCATCGACGAAGGCCCAGCCGCCATAGAGCGGGTCCTTGGCATCGAAGTTCGGCCAGCGGGCCAGGATCAATCGCTCGTCGTCAAAGAGCACCTGGTGGTACTTCGCGCCCTTGGCCATGACCTTGGAGATGTCGGCCTTCACGATGCTGCCTTGATAGGGGGTGAAGCCCTCGATTTTCACCGCGCCGGTGAAGCGCGGTTTGGCATCCTTGGCTGCGCAGATGGTGAGATCGGAATCGATGGCATCGAAGGCTACGGGCTGCGTCTGCTTATAGAGTCCATCGCTGATCACGATGGTGGCGGGGCCTTCCAGGCCTGCTTTGCGGCCGGTGCGCACGAGGTCGCGCGCCGCCTGCAGCGAAGTCACGGGGCCCTGCGGCGAAACAATGACGGCGCCGATTTCCAGATCGGCCCGGGCTAGGGCGGGCAGGCAGGCGAGAAGGGCAAGGAGAAGACGGTTGCTCATGGGCGGTACTGGCCATGCTGGTGCGGACGGGCGGCCTGCGCCAGCGTAGAATTTGCCGGATTAATCCAACGCGCGTAACATCTTCCTGCCATGTTCTTGCCCGCTTCCATCAAACTCTGCCTTGCCGGCGGCCTGCTTTTTGCGGGTGCCTATGTGGCGGGGCAGTACTATGGG
>FTCC01000254.1_pt1 | contig 19567 bp, 8 predicted proteins | sample 1639481 | NCBI WGS metagenome assembly FTCC01 (sample SAMEA3914864, study PRJEB12502) | metagenome | biome: forest; material: soil | place: USA | collected 2012-03-12 | depth 0.3 m | reverse complement strand
TTCTGACTTCTGACTTTTTACTCCATCACTCCGCGGTGTGCTTCACCTTGAAGCTGCGGAACTCCACCGGGTCGCTATGGCCGGCGAAGCCAATGTAGCCCTTGGTGTGGTCCAGGCCTTTTGGCGGATGCGCGATCTGGCTGCGGTCAAAGGTGGCGGTGTCCACGTCCAGCACCTTGGTGCCGTTCAGCGTCACCTTGATCTTGCTGCCGTGCACCTCGATCTCCTCGAAGTTCCACTCGCCCACCGGGCGGTCGTAGCCATGCTTGGCGCCCACGCAATGGTACAGGCTGGCATTGTACTGGTAGGGCAGCAGGGGGTGGTCCTTGTGCTGGGCGTTGTAGCCATCGCTGTCCAGCACCTGGATTTCGAAGCCGTCGGAGGCCGGATGGCCGCCCAGCGGGGTGCGCAGGGCGATGCCGTTGTTGCCCGCCACGGGCAGCTTGTATTCCACGCGGATGATGCCGTTTTCGAACTCATCCTTGGTCAGCAGATGGCCGCCCTTGCCGGGCTGGCAGCGGATGGCGCCGTTCACCATCTCATAGCTTTCCACCGCGTTCTGCCAGTTGCTCAGGTCCTTGCCGTTCACGTGCTCTTCGAAGCCCGTGTCATCGCGGCTGGCCAGGGTCTTGTTGGCCTCGTCGTGGCTGATCTCGCGGATGAACAGGTTGCGCCAGCGGATCTCGCTGCCGTGGGTCTGGAGCTGGATCGGGCCCTTGGCGAAAACCGGGTCGGGCATCAAGCCGTTGGGGACCTTTTCTTCCTTTTTGTCTTCAGGCTTCGCGCCGGGCTTCCCCCAGGCCTGGTAGCCGGCCTTCCTGTTGGCGAAGAAGTTTTCCAGCGCGCAGTTGTCCACCACGGTTTCACCGTTGAACACGACCGTCACCTTCTCGCCGATCATGGTGATCTTCATCGTGTTCCACTCGCCGAAGGGCTTGTCCATTCTCTTGGACGGGTCCTTGCCCGGGGAGCCCTTGCGGTTGTTCCACAGGCCGCCGGAGCCCTTGTCCTGGCCCAGGCCGCGCGGGTCGCCCTTGGTGCTGTCCCAGATCTGCACCTGGGGCACGCCGCGCAGGTACACACCGCTGTCGCCATCGGGCAGGGCCTTGTATTCCAGCAGCAGCTCGAAGTCGCCGTAGTCCTTGTCCGTGGTGGCGTAGAGGCCATGGCCGTCATTGACCAGTTCGCCATTTTCCACCTTCCAGTGAGCATTGATATGGTCATCAACGGGCTTGCCCTTCTTGTCGGTGAGGCCGCCTTCGATGGACTTCTTCTTGTACGCCGCCTGCTCCTCCGGCGTCATGTTCCAGAGATCGGTCGGATCCTGCGTGCTCCAGCCATAGAAGCCGGAAAGGTCCTTGCCATTGAACAGCGGAGTGAAGCCGGCGGGAGCGACGTTTTGCCCGAAAGCAGCCGGAACGGCGGCCAGCGCCATCAGCGAGAGAAAATGATGCAATTTCATGGGTGGAAGCGAAACCAACGTCCTCCCGCACCACGCTTCTATCCGCCAAATGACCCGGGCTGCACGCCGGAGACGATCCCCCGCTCTGGGAGGGTGTCGGGTGGAAAATGGTGGTTGGATCCGGTCGGATTGAGTCGGATTGGGCCGGATTTGCCGGGAAAGACAGAGGGCGGGCAGCAACAGGCCTGCGATGGCCCGGGCAAGGGAAGCCACCAGGCGGCGAATGGGCGCAAAAGCGATGCGAAGATGATTTTTCACTCTGGGTGAGTGGGCATCTCGCGAGAGGTTGTCGAGTAAATTTTGCCGGAATGAAAAAGGTGGCAATACGTCAAATGAAATTGCCCAGATCAGCCAAGCCCAACGGGCTTGCGTCCCGAAGCCCAGGATTCGCCCGAGTCTCACGAGGGCTGCCTGGGCATCGTCGCGACAAGGGAGGGCAACGGCGCGGATTTCTTCGAAGCCCCAAGTTCGCCAGCAGTGCGTTAAGAAAGCGCTGCTAGGGTGAACAAATGGCGGCTATGTCGTGGATTTGCGCCATCGCTGCCTCGCTGATAACCCAGGGTAGCCCTCGTAAAACTCGGGCGAACCCTGGGCTTTGGACCGCTATCCCGTTGGGATAGGGGGAGCGAATGAGTTGGCACGTCTGACCCATGGATCCAGACAATGCCTAAGACGGCTGCAAAGTCACTTAAAATCAATAGGCGGGTGATTCCAGGCCCGGACGATTGCGGCTGCCGGGAAACCCACCCGGCAGCCGCTTTCACCACACACCACTTGCCTGTTCTCAGGGGGCAAGTGGAATCGAACCCTCCCCCGGGAGCTCCATGATCCCTGGGGAGGAAAGTCATGTCAGGCCGAGCGCGGCTTGCGCCGCAGGCGCAGCAGCAGGCCTGCCACCAAAATCATCACGGCCGAGCCAGGTTCAGGCACGGCGGAGAGGCTGTAAGTTTGCAGGGTGTTGCCAGGCCCTGGATCGACGTTCTGAACGCCGGCACCTGACGTGCCATAGACCGAACCAAAGACGGCGGTGTCTGCGTTGTCGAGGCTCCAGGCCAGGGGAAACGCGAGGCCGGTGGAATCGATCTGCGGCACCTGCCACACGGAATCGCTGCTGGAAGTGGAAGTGAGGCTGGTAACCAGCGCCCATTCAGTGCCGGGCGTGACGGCCTGAGTATTGAATGCCCAGATATACACCTGCTGCCCTGGCGTGAACACGGTGGAGCCCGCGCCCGTCACCGTACCGTCCGCATTAAAGAACGCACGTTGGGAAAAATACTGATTGTTGAAACTCGGATTGTTAACATTGGGATCCGAAGCGTCGAGAGAGTTCCAGCCATTGCTGAAAGGTGCGGCGGCGACGGAAATCACTTCCCAGTTGGCCGCCCATAGCGAGACGTTCGAAGCCGTGGGTGTGAAGCCGTTGGCCCACACGCCGAGTTCGAACGTGTAGGAGTTGTTCAACAGGTTGCCGCTGCTGGTGTACATTTGACCGTCGCCAAAGATGCTGCCCCAGTCAACTTCCGTAGCCCGCAGCAACGGAGCCGGCAGCGCCAAAAAGAGGAGGAGAAGAAGGGAACGTGTGTTCATAACGAGGAACGTGCGGTGGATCGAGGGCGGAAGCGGAGGAAGCATCAGGGGATGCTGGGTGGCGGAATCATCCAGTCGGGCTTGCCTTGGATGCTGTTGATGAAGGCGGCGGAGCCGGGAGCAAAGAGCTGATCGGTGCCGTGGTTGGTGGAGAGATCGGTGCTGCCGACGATCTTCCAAATCTCCAGGCTGCCGGCCTTGAACAACTGGTACGTCGTGTAGGTGGTGGCCGGGGCGGTGTCGCCGTTCCAGAAGTAGATGCGGTCGGCGGTGACCGGGTTGGTGCTGCCGGTGAAGCCGTTGGCGAAGGTCATCGAACGGTCCAGCGGGCTCTGCGCCACCGGGAAGGGATTGCCCACGAAGTTGGTGCCAGCGATGAGCGGGCAGGCCATCTTCCAGGTGCGGAGCTGGCCCGTGGCAAAGGCACTGACGGCGGCCAGCTTGGGATGGGTGTACAGGCCGTCGCAGGGGCCGATCACGCGGTTGTCCTCGGTGTCCGTCAGCACCGCATCACCGGTCCTGTGCCAGTGGGACTGGCCGAAGTAGTTCGCCGCCCAGAGGGTGACATAGCCCTTGGCCGTGGCATCCCACACCAGGATCTGATCGGCAGTGGCCGGATTGTTGGTGGCGTGGTAGTCGGAGGGCGGGAAGAGGTCAGACACGCGCCAGTGCGGCCGCACGGCGATGAGGTCTCCGGCCAGGCTGGCTGGCACGGTGCTCTGCGTGCTGCGGGCCGCGGCGGGCAGCAGGGCGATGCTGGTGGCAGTGCTGGCGGCTGGGTCAACCTCCCAGCGCTGGCCCTGGTTCACGCCGCCAATGACCTCGGCATAATAGTTCAGGCCGCCGGTGAGCAGGGCCGCCACGCTGCCGCTGCCGGCGGAGGTGGTCACATCCAGCGAGTTGCCGGCCACGCCATCCACCGTTCCGGTGAAGACGGCCGTGGTGGCAAAAGGAATGGCATAGGTCTGGTTCTGGGTCGCCACCACCTTGGACTGCCAGCCCAGGATCGATGAGGTGTCCGTGGCTTCCGGCGTGCCGTCGTGATCGGCATCGAGGGAGACCTGGATGCGCACGAAGCCGTAGCTGGCACCGCTGAACGCGGGATCGTTTTGCAGGCCGCTGAAAGTGAGCGTCTCGGTGCCGTCGCCATTGTCCACGATGGTGGGGACGACGGAGGAGGCGGTCCAGGTGGAGCCGCTGAGGCTGGGCAGCACCTGCAGGGTGTAGGTGAGATCGCCCTGGCCGCCATGGCGGCGGCGCAGTGTCACATCCAGGCCGGAGGTGGCGAGGTTGTGAACCAAGGAGAAGGCGGCGCTGGGATTGTCGCCACCGGCGCCGGGATTGGTGCCCAGCGCGTATTCCATCAGGTTGCTGAAGGCATCGCCATCGGGATTGCCGAGGGGGCCGGCATTGCCGCCGCTGAGGCCCTTGGAGTTCGCCCAGTCGGCAAAGGTCGCCGGCAGGTTGACGGCATCGACGAAGCCAAAGTCCTGCGTCAGGTCCACATCCGCATCGCGGGCGTCATCGCTGCTGCTGCCCAGGCCGGTTTCACCATTGGCCACGGTGGGCTCGGTGCCGGAGGCGAGGATGAAGGCGGCGGTGCTCACGCCGGTGACGGTGGGGTCCACCGCGTTCTGGCCGCGCTGGCCGGCATCGTCATCACCGGTGGTGATGGTGGCTGCGATGGCCTTCATGCTCCACAGGGGAGCTCCCGAGGCAAACATGGTGGCAGGCACATGCAGGAGGTAGCTGCCGGGGGGCAGGCCATCGATCAAATAGAAGCCGCCGCCGCTGGTGGTGGCGGTGGTGATGGGCGTGTCGGTGCCGGGGGTGTCGGTGCTGTGGTAGAGCTCCACCAGCACGCCATCCACGCCTTCGCCCGCATCGGCATGGCCGTTGCCATTGGCATCGAAGAACACCAGGTTGCCCACGCCCACGGGGCCGTTGACGATGAGGGTAAGGGGCAGGTCGGCGGAGCAGCCGTCAGCCTGGGCGGCATGGATGGTGACGGCGAAAGGCCCCTGGGCTGTGGGTGTGCCGGAAAGCGTGCCATCGGTGCCAAGCTGGATGCCGGCGGGAAGCGAGCCCGAGGAGACGCTAAACGTCACCGCCGATGCGGCGCCGGTAGCCTGGAAGAGCTGGCTGTAAGCAAAGCCGAGCGTGGCCTGCGGCAGCAGCGAAGGCGAGAGGGTGATGGTGGGGCACGGTGTCTGGAAGCCCAGGTCGATGGTGGCATTGAAGTCCGCATCGCTGGCATTGTCATCGGTGTGGTTGATGCCGGTTTCCGTGCCCGCGGGGCCATCGACCGGCTCGGTGCCGGGCTGGAGGTTCACCACGATGGAGGCGATGCCATTGATCTCAGGATGCGGGTCATCCACGCCATTGTCATTGCCTGGCAGGTTGTCATCCACGCCATCGTCGCCGCTCACGCCTGGGATCGAGATCAGGCCATTGAGCGGCTTGCCCACAGCGAACTCGGAGGCGGGGATATAGACAAAATAGGCGCCGGTGTTCAGCCCGGTAAAACCGTAAATGCCCATCGGCGAGGTGACGGTTTGCTGGATGGGCGTGGCCGTGCGCGGATCATCACCCGAGTTGAAGAGCTGCACGATCACGCCCGCCGCGCCTTCGCCGCTGTCGAGCACGCCGTTGTGGTTGGCATCGATGTAGATGGCGTTGCCCAGGCCCACGGTGGGCGGTGCGCCAATGAAGACCTCTTGATACGACTGCGAAGCCTGGAGGCCCGTGCTGTCTGTCACAGTGATGCCAAACTGATACCCGCCCTCGGAGGAAGCGATGCCGGTCAATGAACCATCAGCACCCAAGGTCACTCCATCAGGCAACGCACCCCAAGTGACCGCCCAGGTATACGGAGCCGTGCCGCCCGAGACGATAAGAACGTGGTTGTAGGGCTGGCCCAGCGCACCATCTGGCAGAGTCGCCGTCTGGATGTAGAATGGTTGGGCAAGAGGGTCGAAACCAAAATCAACGGTCAGGTTGTAGTTGCTGTCGTAGAAGTCGTCGGAGGTGTTCGCCACGCCTGTTTCGCCGGTGGCATTGGTCGGTGCGGAGCCGGAGGAAAGATGGATCGCCACGGAGCGGATGCCGGTGACCTCGGGATTGGGGCTGTCGATGCCGTTTTCGTCCACATCATCATCCAGGCCACTGTCAGGTCCATTGCCGGACATGGAGAAACAGTCATTGAGCGGCCTGCCATTGGCAAACTCCGACGGCGGGATGAAAACGATATAAATGCCGGGCAAGAAGGATTTCAGCAGGTACTGGCCGTTGGCATCAGTGACCGTGCTATCGATGGGCGTCGCCGTCAGGGGATCATCGCCGACATTAAAAAGTTGTACCGTTACACCGGCCACCTCCTCACCCTGGCCTTGTTCATAGTGACCGCTGTGATTCCAGTCGATGAACACCAGGTTGCCTATGGCGAACATGGGCGAGAGGGGATTGTAGAAGCCCAACGCAATCGTGGTGCTGGAAGCCGCGCCGCCCGCGGCAAGATTTGCAGAAACGCTGGAGATGCCCGTATTAACGATATCGGGAGCATCGATGCCCTGATCATACAAGCTGTCTGGTGCCCCCACCCCAGGGATGGATGAGGCGGGGCCATAATGGGCAGGCCCAATCATGCCCGTGTCCCCGAAATTCGAAACTGGTAAATACACGAAATAACTGCCCTCGGCCAGTCCGATGAAGCTGTAGTCGCCATCGAAACCGGTGATGGTCGAACCCAGCGGCGCATCATGCTGGGGATCCGCGCCGGCGGCGAACAGTTGCACGGTCACACTATTGATGCCTTCCCCGTCATCGAACCGGCCATTGCCGTTGATGTCGAAAAACACCTTGCCCGTGACATTGACCGAGTTCTCCGGCTTGCGCCCAAAGCCCAAGTCGATCGTGAGATCGACGTTTGAATCCTGGGCATCATCAGATGCGCTGTCGAACCCGTTTTCAAACTCATGAGGACCGCTGATAGGCGCCTGCCCCTCCTGAAGCGTAAATGGCGCGCTGCTGACGCCGGTTGCTGCTGGATCCGCTGTCGCAAGGGCATTGCTGCTCCACGGCGCGTTGTCATCCACAAATGGTTCAACAAAACCACTAGGAAGGGCTACAGGCGTGAGGTTGTACAGCGGGCGGCCAACGGCGAACTCCGAGGCAGGCACGTAAACGATATAGTCTCCGCCCTGCAGCCCAGTGAACAAGTACTTACCCTGCACCGTGGTGGTGGTGGCCAGAGGCGTGGCCGTCTGGGGATTGTCGTTTGCACGGAAAAGCTGTACCACCACGCCGTCCACTCCTTCACCGCTATCTAGCACGCCATTGCCATTGGCATCAAAGTAAATGGCGTTGCCCACGCCCAAAATTCCAGGCGCGGGGGAGATCGTTACATGGTACTCCGTACCGCCCGTGCAGAGATCGCCAGTGGTAGCGGATACCACAAAAGTGTAGGCACCCGCCTCCGTGGGGATGCCACTGAGGAGACCTTGGGAGCTGAGTGTAAGCCCAGGTGGCAATGACCCAAGTATGATGTCCCATACCAGCGGAGAAGTGATGCCAGGCACGGTGAAGCTGATGGCAGGATAATTCGCCCCCACGATTCCGTCGGTGACCGCGGAGGGCATGAGAGTCATTGTGGGACAGCCGCCCGTGAAGCCGAAGTCGATGGTCATGTTGCCATTGGCATCAAAGCCATCATCCTGTGTGGCCCGGAAACCTTTCTCAGTTCCGGAGGGGCCGTTCACCGGCTCCGTGCCTTCCGCCAGGGTGATCACCACACTGCTGATGCCGTTCAGGTCGGGGCGCGAGTCATCGATGCCGTTTTCATCCACATTGTCATCGAGGCCGTCATCACCGCCATTGCCGGTCATGGACAGCATGCCCTGCAGCGGCTGGCCGGAGCTGAATGAGGAGGCTGCGATATGGACGAAATAGCGGCCCGGGAGCAGGCCGTCGAAAATGTAGTCGCCATCCGTGCCCGTGAGCTGCGTGGCCACCGGCGTGGCGGAGCTGGGATCATCGCCTTCGTTGAACAACTGAACCAGCACGCCGCTGACACCCTCGCCGGCATCATAGTGGCCGCTGTGGTTCGCATCAATGAAGACCAGGTTGCCGATGCTCAGCGGGCTGGAGGCGCGCAGGATGAAGCCGAAGTCCTGGGTCAGGTCCACATTGGCGTCCTGGAAGTTGTCGGTGGAAGCGTTGTAGCCGGTCTCGATATCAGCATCCGTGGGGGCGGTGCCCACGGCGAGGGTGAACACAGCGGTCTGCACGCCGGTGGTTTCGGGATGGGCGGTATCCAGGCCCTTTTCGCCCTTGTCGTCATCGCCAGTCTGGGTGCCGGGCAGAGAAAGGCCCGAGAACAGCGGCTGGCCGGAGGCGAACTGGCTCGGCGGCACAAACAGGAAGTAGCTGCCGGGATCGAGATTGGAGATCAAGTAGCTGCCGTCACCGGCGGTAAGCACGGAGGCCACGGGGGTGTCCGTGAGCGGGTTTTGCCCTTGGCTGAAGAGCTGCACCGTCACGCCGCCCACGCCTTCGCCATCGTCGAAGACACCGTTGTTGTTGGTGTCCACAAAGACCAGGTTGCCCACGCCGACCTTGCCGACGGGCAGCACGAAGCCGAAGTCGATGGTCAGGTCCACATCGCGGTCGCGGGCACCGTCATCGCTGGTGGCACCCGAACCCTTTTCGCCCGTGAAAAAGAATGGTGCGGTGCCTTCAGCAAGACTCACCGCACGGGTGACGATGCCATTGAGCTCGGGGTGCGGATCGTCAATGCCATCCTCGCTGAGATTGTCGTCCTCCTCAGGCTGGCCCACTCCTGGAACCGACAGCGCACCGGCCAGCGGGCCGCCGGACTGGAACTGCGAGGGGGGGATGTACAGCTTGTAGCTGCCGGTTCCGAGACCGTCGAATTCAAAGTGGCCGTCGGCATCCGTGAGCAGGTCGGCCAGCGGCACATCCAGGCCAGGCGTCTGGGAAGCCAGGAAAAGCTGCACATCCACGCCGGGAACACCTTCGCCAGGGTCCGCATAGCCGTTGCCGTTGGTATCAGCGAAGACCAGGTTGCCGATGCCCAGGGGGCGGAAGAAGCCGAAATCCTGGGTCATGTCGCCGTCATCATCATCCGCATCGTCGGCATCCCCGCGGAAGCCGGATTCATCCAGGCCAACGCCAAAGCCCGGGGTGACCAGGAAATCCTGGGTGCTGATGCCGTTGGTGGCGGGCGAGAAGTCAAACTGGCCCTTCTGCCCCACGTTGTCATCGCCACCGCTCAGCAGGGTGGGCAGCACTTGCAGGCCTTCCAGCGGTCCGCCAGAGGCGAAATTGGTCGCAGCCACTGTGACATGGTAGGTGCCCGTCACCACGCCCTGAAACATGTAGAAGCCGTCGCTGCCGGTGACGAGGGAGTCCTGCAGCACCGGATTGGCCGGATCGCTGGTGTTCCAAAGCTGCACCGCCACGCCTGCCACGCCTTCACCCGCATCGTACACACCGTTTCCATTCGCATCCTTATAGACCAGGTTGCCCACCGCCATGGTCTGGGCCGCCGCCTGCCCAGGGCTGGCAAGAGCCGCCAGTGCCAGCAGGCAAGGCAGCGCCCAAAGACGCCAGGCCTTCACCAAGGAAGGAGCGGAAAATAGCGGGGGGAGGCCGTTCCGGTTCATGTATAAAAATGTGATTATTATAATAAATATAGTGAATGTCGAAGGAAAGGAAAGTTAATTCTTGCGAAGGATTTTCGCTTCGGGTGCAGTTTCCCTTTTCTCGCCTTCCTCCGTGGAGGCGCTTTCACCCAACCCGAAACCACTGCCACCCCATGACCCTGATCAAACGTCTGGCCTTGTCCGCCGCGCTCGCCTGCGGCATTTTCTTCTTTATGTCCTCCACCCCTGCCGCCGCCGCTGACACGGGCGTTTATCGCCACGTCGTCCTTTTCAAATTCAAAGACAGCGCCACCCCCGACCAGGTGAAAAGCGTGGAGGACGCCTTCCGCGCCCTGTCCACCAAGGTGCCGACCATCACCGGCTACGAGTGGGGCACGAACGTGAGCCCGGAGAACAAGAACGAGGGCTTCACCCACTGCTTCGTGGTCACCTTCAAGGACAAGGCCGGGCTGGACGTGTACCTCCCCCACCCCGCGCATGATGAGTTCAAAGCCGTGCTGCGCCCCTACCTGGACAAGGTGCTGGTGGTCGATTTCGTGGCGCAGAAGTAACCGCCGGCATCATTGCAGGATTCCTATGGAGCCGGGCTGGACCAGCCCGGCTCTTTTGCTAGCGTGGGACCAATGGATCAAAACTGGACCGACAAGATTGTGATCGTCACCGGCGGTGGCGGCGGCATGGGGCAGGCAGCGGCAAAGCGCTTTGCCGAAGCAGGGGCACGAACTTTTATCTTTGGCCGTACCCTGGAATCCTTGCAGGAAACCGCCGAGCTCTCCTCGCGCATTGTGCCGGTGGTCTGCGATGTGTCCGACGCTGAAAGCGTGGCCACCGCGCTGGGCACCGTGCTGCAACACGGCACGCCCGACGTGCTCATCCACACCGCCGGCATCAACACTCCCGACCGCTTCATGGCCCATGCCGATCCAGCCCGCATCGCTGGCACGGAGACCTGGCAGAAGGTGATGGACATCAATGTGCTCGGCGTGGTGAACATGATCCAGGCCGTGGCGAAACCGATGGCTGCCAACGGCGGCGGCAAGATCGTGGTCGTCTCCTCCACCGCCGGCCATGGCTTCGACTCCTATGCCGGCGTGCCCTACACCGCCAGCAAGTGGGCCGTGCACGGCCTGCTCTTCACCGCCCGCGCGCAGCTCAATGCCCACGGCATCGTGCTTTCGGAATACGCCCCCGGCGAGGCCCACACCCCCCTTGTACATAAGCGCCCCGTGCTGCCCAGCCCTGAGCATCTCGCCGCCATGATCCAGACCAGCGACTGCGCCGACGCCCTGTTCTTCATCGCCTCCCAGGCGCACAGCATGAGCATCATCCAGCTCCCCGCCTATCAGCCTTTCGGCGGCATGCCGCCGGTCGTGACCGCACCGTGGCTGGCGGGGCTGGAGATCCGGGCGAAGTGAGGGAAAGAACACCTGGGGGACAAAAATTCATTGTTTAACCCTTAGGACCTTGTCCTGCCGAGTGGCCTCCTTGCTGGGAGCGCTGGCGTCTCGCCGGCTGCTGTGCACTGCAATGCCTGTTCGCTCGCAAAGCCTCCCAGGGACTCGAAGGTACAGGGGCTGCGGCAATGCGCACGCCGCCGAGACGGCAGCGCTCCCAGTAAAAACCCCGTTCATTCAGAGCCATTGGCCATACCTCTTACCTGGAGTTTCAATTCGCTTGCCGTCTCTCCCCTGTCTGATCCATCCTGAACGCCCTTTGATGAGCAACGCCATTCCTCCATCTCTAGCCCCCCATTGGAAATGGAGCCTGCTCGGGCTCATCGCGGTCATCGCTCTCTCCTCCTGCGGCAAACCGCCGCCTTACACCGCCGTCAAGCCTCCGCCCGCCGCCCCTCCGAAGCCCATCGTCGAAGAGGAAGCCAAAGCTTTCGCTGGTTACGCCGGTGATGCCGCCTGCAAGGCCTGCCATGCCGCGGAATTCGACAAGTGGACCGGCTCGCACCACGGCCTGGCCGAGCGCCCCGTCACCACCGAGGCCGACAAAGCCGCCTTTGATCCGCCCAAGACCTTCCACCACGGCACCCAGACCACCACCGTTCAGTGGCAGAACGGCGGAGCGGAGATCACCACACCCGGCTTCGACAACAAGACCGCGGCCTATCATGTGGAGCGCGTGATCGGCACCGATCCCTTGGAGCAGTTCCTCATCAACGGCGCCAACGGCCGCGTGCACACCATGGAAGCCACCTGGGATCCGCACAAGGCGGAGTGGTTCAACGTCTATGGCAACGAGGACCGCAAGCCCGGCGAATGGGGCCACTGGACCGGTCGAGGCATGGTCTGGAACACCATGTGCGCGGCCTGCCATAACACCCGCGTGCGCAAAAATTATGACCCGGCCGCCGACACCTTCCACACCACCATGGCCCATGCCACCGTGAGCTGCGAAGCCTGCCACGGTCCGATGAAGGCCCACGTGGAAAGCCCGCAAGTGAAGACCGTCAAGCCGTCAAGAGACCAGGTGCTGGACACCTGCGCCACCTGCCACTCCCGCCGCACCGAGCTCACCGGCGACTTCAAGCCGGGGGACAATTTCTTTGACCACCACTATGTGGCCGTGCCCGACCACAGCGACATCTTCTATCCCGACGGCCAGATCCACGATGAGGATTACGAGTACAGCGCCTTCCTCGGTAGCCGCATGCACAACGCCGGGGTACGCTGCACCGACTGCCACGATGCCCACAGCGGCAGGACGATCCTGCCAGGCAACAACCTGTGCATGCGCTGCCACACCGCCGGCGGCTTCCCCAATGCGCCGGTCATCATCCCCGCCGCCCACACCTTCCACCAGCCGGAGAGCACGGGCAGCCAGTGCGTGAACTGCCACATGCCGCAGACCGTGTACATGCAGCGCCACTCGCGCCATGACCACGGCTTCACCATTCCTGATCCCTTGCTCACCCGGGATTTTAACATCCCCAATGCCTGCAACCGCTGCCATCAGGACAAGGACACCGCCTTCACCCTCGCCGCGGTGGAGAAGTGGTACGGCCCGAAGATGGACCGCCGCTACCGCCAGCGCAGCATCGTGCTGGCCAAGGCCAAGCGCGGTGATGACAGCGCCCGCGACGGCCTGCTGGCCTTGCTCAAGGGCGACGAAACCCCGTACTGGAAAGCCAGCGCCGCCCTGCTGCTCGACCGCTGGCTGGGCAGCGACAGCGTGCGCGAAGCCTTGCAGGCCCAGCTCAAGCACGCGCACCCACTCGTGCGTGAAAGCGCCATCCGTTCGCTGGAGCGGCTGCTGGAAGGTGACCAAAGCCCCCTGCGCTCCAGCCTGGAGCCGCTGCTGGAAGACCCCGTGCGCAACGTCCGCACCGGTGCCGCGTGGGCCCTGCGCGACAGCTTAAATCTTGAGTCAGCGGCGGGCAAAGAATTGCAGCACATGCTCGCGCTCAATGCCGACCAGCCCAGCGGCCAGATGCAGCTCGCGCAGTTCCAGTTCGCCCGGCACCAGGTGCCCGAGGCCATCACCCACATGCGCAAGGCCATCGAATGGGATCCCAACTCCCCGCCCTTCCATCACGACCTGGCCGTGATGTACAGCGTCACCGGCGACACCCAGTCCAGCATCCGTGAACTGCAGGAAGCCATCCGCCTCAATCCCCGGGAAGCCGAGTACCACTACAAGCTCGGCCTCGCCTGGGCTGAGGTGGGAGACCTGCCCAAGACCATCGCCGCGCTGCAGGATGCCACCCGCCTCGATCCCGCCAACTCCCGCGCTTGGTACAACCTCGGCCTCGCCCTCAACAGCCAAGGCCAGACTGACCAGGCCATGGCCGCGCTCGACGCCGGCTTCCGTGCCAATCCCCGCGACGCCTCCATCCCCTACGCCAAGGCCACCATCCTCGTGCAACTCGGCCGCAAGAAGGAGGCGGATGAGGAGCTCTTCAAGGCGCTCAATGCCCAGCCCAATTACCGCGAGGCGCTGGAGTTGCGGGAGCGGCTGGCGCAGGAACCGAAGTAACAGGATTCCCGGCCCCACGTTCATCAAATACCGTGCTCATGAATTTGGAAGAATATCGAGCGGCCTATTCCGAAGACACGGCCCCTGGGTGGGATGCCATCGACCAAAAGCTTGCCGAGGTTTACGGCATCCAGGATCATCGGCACTGGGCGCCCGCCGTCAGGCACGTGCTGGGAGGTCCAGATCCTCTGGACGGGATCAGCGTTTATCGTTGCGCCGAAGGAGACGGCGGGCACCTCCACTATGTGACGTTTGGCTTCAGTTCGCTTTACTACGATGAGGCGGCAGTGAACGGTCCGTTCAGCGGACTGGGTTTTGAACTGACTATCCGCGTTTTGGAACGGGATGCACCCTCTGATCAGCCAGGCTGGGTTTGCAGCCTGCTCCAGAACCTGGCGAAATACATCTTCAAATCTAACAAGTGGTTTGAGGCAAATCAGTGGCTGGACGCCCGCGGGCCCATTCGTCAAAATTGCGATACGGACATTGTCGGCATGATTTTTGTTCCCGATCCTGTCTTGAAAACCATTGAGACGCCCCATGGACGCCTCGAATTCCTTCAGATTGCTGGCATCACCACACCGGAACTGGCCCTGATCCGGGATGGTGTTCAAACGCCGGCTGCCATGGTCGAAGAACTGCGACGTTCGAGTCCGCTGCTGATTACGGACCTGCTTCGCCGCAATTGAGCAGTACAGGCCGGCCTGTCTGGGCGTGCTCCTTTTTTCAGTTGCCGGCACCACCTAGCCTCAAGGCCCCACGTTCATCCGGAAAAACCAGGCCCCATGGGTGCTGTCCGTCGCCGGGTAGGGCACGCACACGATCTGGTTCGTGCCGTCATCCGCCAGCACATTGGGGGTGGCGGTGCTGGGAACCCAGGTGCTCATGTCGGAAGTGAACTGCGGGGTGTAGGTGATGCCTGAAAGCAGGTAATCCTTGCGCCGCACCCACAGCGCGCAGCGGCTGGCGCCTTCGAAGCGCGACACGGGCTGGCCGGTCTGGGCAATGGTGCCGCCGCCCGTGAGCGTGCCGATGTACTTCAGCGGCCGCCGCCCTCCGCCGCCGCTTTCGGGGCTCATGCCAAAGGCGTATTCCACGGAGTTCGGCACGCCGTCGTGGTTGAAGTCTTCGTTGCTGCCAATGTTGGCCGTGGCAGCTCCAAAGTGCGTGGTGCGCCAGTCCGTAAGAATGGAAGCAGGCGTGGCAGTCTGGATATAGAAAGTCTGCACCGCACTGGTGTCCACACCCCCATTGGCCACGCCGCCGCTGTCCTGGGCGCTGACGCTTATCTTGGCTCTGCCCGTGATGCCGCTGGTGCCAGTCAAAGTGAGCCGGCCGGTGCTGTCGATGGCCGGCGGAGAGGTAAACAGCGCCGGGTTGTCGCTGCTGACGTGGAAGAACACCGACTGAGGAGTTTCGCCTGCAGGCCCCCAGGCGATGTTTCTCACCACGCCATCCTTGGCAAACGCGGTGCCGCCTGCCTGAAGGGTGAGGGTGTAAAGCCCCGCCGAGGTGTAGATGGACCCATAGTTTTCGAGCGCCAGCAGCCTGGAGCCGTCAACCGAGGAGGCCAGGCCGGCCCAGCGGCGGCTGGAATCAGTCATTCTGGCCACCCATGTCACCCCGCCATCCACAGAGGTATAAAGATACCCGGGAAGAGCTCCGGCCACCAGTTTCATGCCATCGGCCGAGCAAGTGACAGCCCCCCAGGGCTGCGAGACGGCGCGGGCAGTCCAGGTGACTCCGGAGTCGCTGGAGGTGTAAAGGGGCGCGCCTGGCACCACTGCGACCAGGTGAGTACCGTCGGCAGAGGAGGCGATGCTGGTCCAGGCACGTCCGGTATCGGTCATGCGCGCCGTCCAGGTCAGCCCGCCATCGGCGGAGGTGTAGAGGCTGCCCACGCCCACCCCCGCCACCAGATGGGTGCCGTCTGCCGACATCGTGATGCACTTCCAGGCCTGGCTGGTGGCTCGTGCTGTCCAGGTGGCTCCGGAATCGGTGGAAATATAAACGGCGCCATTGGCCGTGGTCGCGGCAAGGATGCTGCCATCAGCGGAGGCAGCGGCGGCGGTCCAGTTCAAGGTGCCTGATTTCATCCGCGTCGTCCATGTCACCCCCGAATCGGCGGAGGTGTAAAGGCCGCCCCCGAGAGCACCCCCGAGGCCGCCCCCGCTTTCTCCCGCCACCAGGGTGGTGCCGTCCGCGGAGCTCGCCACGCATGCCCAGCTACGAATGATGTCAGCCATACGTGGCGTCCAGGTGACACCCGCATCGGTGGACGTAAAAATCGCGCCGCTATAATCGGCCACGCACAGCTTGGTGCCGTCGGCCGAAGATGCGCAGGCACCCCAATCGGCCGCGAATATCGGCGTATGGGCTGTCCAGTTTTCACCAGCGGGACCGAGGGAATCTGTCGGCAACGTAAAGCTGGGCGGCTCGTTCACATCGAGGATGCTGATGATGAGCGCTTTCTCGAAGGTCGCGCCGTTCGCATCTGTCACCCGCACGCGGATGGTGTAGCTGCTTTTCGTTTCGAAGTCGGCAGTGGGCAGGAGGTACAAGATGCCGCCCGTGATGGTGAAGCTGGCATTGTCGCTGTCACCAGCACCCGCCACAAGGGCATAGGCGGCCGTGTCCCCTATCGATGAATCTGGATCGGCGGCAATGAACGTGCCCACCGAGGTACCGGGAAGGCTGTTCTCGTTCACAGCGCTGGTGCTCAGGCTGATGTCCGTGGGCGGATGATTCGGCGACACATGGATTACAAAAACGCGCGGGCTGCTGGTATCCACGCCGCCATTGGCCGTGCCGCCATTGTCGTGGGCCGTCACGGTGACGTTCGCGCTGCCCGTTGCATTCGGCACGGAGGTGAAGGCGAGGGTGCCGCTGCTGTCGATGGCCGGCTGCACGCTGAAGAGCGCGTTGTTGTCATTGCTCACCGTGAAGGTGACGGTCTGCCCGGCCTCCCCTGCGGGCGCGGGGGCGATGTTGAACGCAAAGCCCGCCCGGGTGTAAGGCCCGCTGGGACCGATCTGCGGAACCGTGGTGGGCGGCACTGCTGAAGAGGTATAAATCTGGCCGCTGCGGATCGCCGCCAGAAGGGTTCCATCCGCTGAAGAGACCACGCTGGTCCAGGCTGAGTAGAGGGCCCTCGGCGTCCATGTGAGGCCGGAGTCTTGCGAGACGTAGAGCTGGCCCCCATATTTCGCCCCCACCAGCCGGGTGCCGTCGGCAGAGGAGGCCATGCTCAACCAGAGGCGGCTGCCCGCCTGCCTGATCCACGTGGCCCCGCCATTGGCCGAAGTGTAAAGCCCGGCGGTATCATAGTCGCCAGCGGCGAGTTTCATGCCGTCCGCGGAGGAAGCCAAGGCCATCCAGTTTCTGCCTTTGTCTGTCATCCGCGCGATCCAGGTGGTGCCGCCATCGGTGGAAGTGTACAGGTAGCCTTCTTGAACGCCGGCCACGAGGTTCAAGCCGTCGGCCGATGAAGCCAGGGACACCCAGGCCTGGACGCTGGCGTGGCTGGCCCACGTACCCCCCGCATCGCTCGAAGTGTAGATGAGCCCATGGGCCTCGGCCGCCACCAGCCGCATGCCGTCAGCAGAGCTGGCCACGCAAACCCACGTGTGCACGCCGGCCGCCAGGGCCGCCTGCCACGTCACCCCCGAGTCCGCCGAGGTGTAGATCGATCCCCCGGAAAGGGGCACCGTGTACGAGCTGCGAAGCCCGGCCTCGGCCGCCACCAGCCGGGTGCCATCGGCGGAACTGGCGACGGAGGACCAGCCACGCGCCACGTCATTTTTGCGCGGCGTCCAGGTCACGCCCGAATCGGCCGAGGTAAACAGGTAGCCGCCGTTGATGTAGCTGCCCGAATTCACCGCCACCAGATGGGTGCGGTCAGCGGAACAGGCCAGGGCCGAGAAGGCCAGGCCGGGTGCCTGTGGCGTCCAGGTTTCCAACGGGGCGGCAAGCAGGCTGAACTGCGGCGGCTCGTTTACATCCAGCACGCTGATGGTGAAGGCCTTGTCAAAGGTGCCGCCCGCCGCATTGGTCGCGCGCACCCGCACCGCATAGCTGTCCTGGGTCTCATAGTCCGCCCTGGAAACCAGCTTCAGCTCCTGGCCGACGATGGTAAAGCTGGCGTTGTCGGCGTTGCCCGCACCATTCACCAGGGTGAAGGTGATGCCTTCGGCCAGGTCCGTATCCGTGGCGCTGAGCAGGCCCACCGTGGCGCCCGGCGCATTGTTTTCCAGCAGGCTGGTGGCGCTCAGGGTGATGTCCGTCGGCACATGGTCGGGCAAGATGGTGATGAAAAACACCTGCGCAGCGCTTGTGTCCGCCCCACCCCCGGCCGTGCCGCCATTGTCTTTGGCCACCACCGTCACCGTGAGGGTGCCCAAAGCGTCATGCGCCGGGGTGAAGGACAGGTTGCCGCCGCTGTCCAGCGCTGGCTGGGCAGTGAACATCTCGTTATGATCGTTGGTCACCGTAAAGCTGACCGTTTGCCCCGCATCCTCTGCCGGGCCCGGGGAGATGCTCGTGGCGATGCCCGGCACCACACTGGGCCCGGAATTGTGCGCCACCATAAGCTGATACGGACCGGTGGAAAGGTATAGGTAGCCGTTGAATTCAGCCGCCATCAGCCTGGTGCCATCCGCTGTCATGCTGATTTTCGACCAGTTGCGCGCCGTGTCCGTCAGGTGCCGCACCCAGGTGGCGCCCGCATCATTGGAAGTGAGAATCACGCCGAGGTCGGGAGAATTCGGATGACTGCTGGTATTAGTGGTAACGGCCGCGATCTGGGTGCCATCCGCTGAGCAGGAAACATCTGTCCATGAACGAAAGGCATCTGCCAGCGTTCCTGGCAATTTGGCCCCGAAGTCTTTCGACACGTACAAGTACGCACCGTCAACCGCCGCCAGCGTGGAGCCATCCGCCGACAAGCTGAGCCCCCCCCAGCTGCGCGTGTAAAGGCCAGTCCCGCGTTGCGTCCATGTCGCTCCCGCATCCGCCGAGGTGTAGATGCTTCCCCCCGAAACAGCCACCGCCAGCTTCATGCCGTCGGCGGAGGAGGCCACACGAGAGAAGGGGAAGCTGGTGCCAGGCATGCGTGCCACCCAGGTGGCGCCGGAATCGGCCGAGGTATACAACGCCCCCGTGTAGGTTGCTGCCATGAGCTGGGTCCCGTCCGCAGAAGCGGCCACCGAGATCCAGTAGCGGCTGGTATCCGTGAGCCTTGCCGTCCACGTCACCCCCGCATCGGTGGAAACGTAAAGCGTCCCCTGCTGTTCCGCCGCCACGAGCACATTGCCATTGGCCGCCATCGCAAGGGCGGCCCACAAGCGCGCCTTGTCCGTGAGCCTGGCCGTCCACGTGCCCCCGCCGTCAGCGGAGATGTAAACCGAGCCGTTTTGCTCCGTTGCCGCCAAGGTCAGGCCATCGGCCGAAATCGCCGTGCCATTCCATGACCGCCGGCCCGCAGCCAGGTTCGCCACCCAGGTTTCCCCCCCGGTGGCAAGAGGTGCCGAAGGCAGGGCAAAACTCGGTGCCTGATTGGCCCCCCACGCACCATTCCCAGCCCCCACGACCACCGCCACGAACATCAGGATCTGCAAGAGAGAGCGGTAGCAGCGCATGGAGTGGTTGGACCGAGTTGATAGAAGTTCAGCGTTGATATTATGGATAATATAAATTAACTAGATTTTATCAAAGGGAAATGAGTGAAATTCTGAGCCGATCCCGGGCTTTTGATGTGCACCTTTTTTCCCGCTGCACCGCTGGGCGGAGGCGTCATGTACGCCCATTTCGACTGCCGCCGCCTTGGTGCCTGAGAGGCTTCATCTCTATCAGC
>FTCC01000855.1_pt1 | contig 19641 bp, 14 predicted proteins | sample 1639481 | NCBI WGS metagenome assembly FTCC01 (sample SAMEA3914864, study PRJEB12502) | metagenome | biome: forest; material: soil | place: USA | collected 2012-03-12 | depth 0.3 m | reverse complement strand
GGTCCGGCGTGGTGCTTACCGCATAGCCCGGCACGGCTCCGTTGCGTGCTGGCATGGGGATGTCGGCCTCATCGTCGGCAGGCTCCGCCGGCAGCTTGATATCGTCGAAAGGATAGAGGTCGAAGTACTTGGCAGGCGCGACCAAGGGCAGGTGGGGACGATGAAAGCCCACGGCGAGGAAGAAGGGCTTCGACTTGTCGCGGCCCTCCAGCCAGTCGATGGCGGTGCGGGCAAAGTTGCCGTCCACCAGGTCGTCATCCGTGCCGGTGGTTTCAGTCCAGGGGATGCCCTGCTTCTTGGTGACCTTAACCTTCACAGCGCTCGGGCGGCTGGGCGGGTAAGGCCGCTCATCCTTGAACGGAGTGCCAAAGTCCCAGGCCTCGGGATCGTCCATGCTCTCCAGCCCGGTGGGCACGCCGAGGTGGAAGATCTTGCCGCAGCGCGCCGTGGCGTAGCCGTTGAGCCGGAACCAGTGCGGCAGCGTCATCACGCCGGGCATGTTGTCGTAAAGCACGTCCTCGTTGTTGGTCACGCGCGTGGTACGCGGGCGCAGGCCGGTGAGCATCGAGGAGCGCGAGGGATTGCAGTGCGGGAACTGGCAGTAGGCGCGCTCGAACAGGACGCCACGCCTGGAGAGGGCGTCAAGGTTCGGCGTCTTCACCACCTCGTCACCGAAACAATGCACGTGGGTGTTAAGGTCGTCCGCGATGAGCAGCAGGACGTTGGGCTTTGACGGCTCTGCCGCAAGGGCTGGGGCGCAAAGGGTGAGGATAACAAGCAGATGCTTCATGCGGATGGCTCATCCAACGCGGCAAGGAGCCTGTCTCTAGCGCAGCCTTCACTCCTCCTTGCCGCTGCCTTTCGGATTCGGGTTGCGCGGCTCATCATGCGCGGGCAGCCACTTTTGCAGGTCCGCCTTCACCTGCGCGAACTCGGGACTGGCGGCGACGTTCTTGTGCTCCAGCGGATCGTTGTCGTGATCGTAGAGCTCTTCGGAGCCGTCGGAATAGCGGATGTAGCGCCAGCGCTCGGTGCGCAGCGCGTGGTTCTTGAAGCCCTCGGTGGTGAGCGCGGGCCGCTCCCAGGCGGCGGAAGGATTCTTCAGCAAGGGCACAAGGCTGGTGCCGTCGATGTCCTTCTTGGCGGGCAGTCCGGCGAACTCCACCAGCGTGGGGTAGAGATCGAGCAGGCTCACCGGACGGATGGAGGTTCCTTTTGCCACGCCAGGACCGCAAATGACCAATGGGATATGCGCCGAGCCTTCCCACAGCCGGGCTTTGGACCAATGGTCCTTTTCACCGAACTGGTAGCCGTTGTCACCGCAGATGATGACGATGGTGTTGTCGCGGTTCGGCCCCGCCATGAGGCCGTCGAGCACGCGTCCCACGCAGTCGTCGGCATAGCGGGCGCAGGCGAGGTAGGCCGCCACCATCTCCTTGCGCCGGGCGACGGCCGTCGCCTCCTGTTTCTTCTGCTTCGGCTTGATCCGCGCGATGGCGGGCAGGCCCACGCTTTCATCCGGCAGCAGGTCGGGAAGGGTGATCTTGTCCGGCGGGAAGAGGTCGAAGTACGGCTGCGGCACGTACCAGGGCGTGTGTGGCTTCACAATGCCGCAGCCTAGAAAGAAAGGCTTTGGCTGGGGCTTGGAAAGGACTTCCGCCGCGCGGCCTGCCAGCGTCCAGTCACCCATCTCTTCGCGGCTGTCAGGGAATCCGCCCCAGTCATGCTTGCCACCTATGCCTTTGAGGGGAATTTTATCCTTCGGTGGCTTTGGGTCCTCAGTCCGGCCCTTGCGGCTCTCGTTCAAGTCTTCATCCCAGATGTGGTGCTTCAGCACGGAGCCGAAGGCCGAGCCGAACAGCTTGCCGCCGCCGATGGTGGTGTATCCCTGGTCGCGAAAATAGTTCGGCAGCGAGGTGGTGCGCCGCAGGACATGGTCCTTCGGCATCGAGTCCTGGTCATTGTCATAGATGCCCGAGGTGGACGGCCGCAGCCCGGAAAACAAGGCCGTGCGTGAGGGATTGCACACCGGCGCCGCGCACTGCGCATTGGCAAAGATGAGGCCGCTCTTTGCGAACTTGTCCAGGTGCGGCGTCACTGGCTCCGGCGCCATGTCCGTGTGCCCGGCAAAGGCGTTGAGGTCATCTACAATGATCAGCAACACGTTGGGCTGCGGCTTGGCAGGCTCGGCCGCGATGCACGACAGCACGGCAAGGAAGAGGGGAAACAAAGCGAGGGCTTTCATGCATCAGGGAACAGCAGCGAAAGGAAGATTTCGGACAGGGAAAATGGGATGGGTGCGCCGAAAAGTTTATACCAGCGCGCAGCTTGCGGTGGAAGAACATGAGCACTCGACAGAACAGAAGAGACCTCGCAGCCGGCACTTGTCATTCGTTGGCGAAAAGGATACTGCTGCATGGTGAAGCTCTCCCGACTGCTGTTCCCACTTGTGCTAGCGACGCTGGCATCGTCGCTTTCTTCGCCCGCTGCGGAGCCGCCTGATGGAGCCGGCAGCACCCAGGTTCTCAAATGGAAAGACGGGAGGAAAGCCGCGTTCATGCTCGGCTTTGATGACAGCGCGCCGAGCCAGCTTGAGCACGTGGTGCCGGAGCTGGACAAGCGGAAGATCGTGGGAAACTTTTACCTCGTCACGGGCAACAAGCTGTACGCGGGATTGAAGAGGCGCTGGGAAGCCGCGGCGAAGAGCCCCTATGTCTACGTGGCCAATCACACCTTCACCCACAAGGGCGTAAACAACGCCGAAGAACTCGAACCTGAGCTGGCCAGATGCAATGAGGTGCTTTACGCCTTGCACCCGGAGCACAAGCCACCTCACCTGCTTGGCTTTGGCCGGCCCGGTGGCGTGCCATGGAAGGTCACCATGGAGGAGCAGAAGGCCGCGCTGACGAAGCATCACCTGTGCGACCGTCCGCCCTTCGCCGGTCCGCCGATCAACTACAAGTCCGCCGCGGAATGCGTCGCCTTCATCGACAAGACGCTCGCCAAAGGCGACATGGGCCAGCTGGTTTTCCACGGCGTCGGCGGTGACTGGCTGGTGACGCCGGTAGAATGGTTCACCGCCATCCTCGACAAGCTGGATGCCGCCCGCGATCAACTCTGGGTCACCGACGTTGTCTCATGGCACCAGTATGTGACGGAGCGCGGCAGTGCTGAGATCAAGAACGTGAAGACCGGCAAAGATGGCATCACCTTCGAACTCTCCTGCGCCGCCGATCCCGCGCTGTACGACCTGCCGCTGACACTCTCCACCAAGGTGCCGGCAGACTGGAAGAAGTGCACCGTGACGCAGGGCAGGAACTCAGCCAGGGTCACGGTGCAGAATGCCGCCGCGAACTATGATGCTGTGCCGGGTGGAGGAGTCATCACGCTCAAGCCAGCACCTTGACCGTTTTGCCGCAGCACGTTGCGGCTGATCAGTTGGGCGTCACCGTGACTTTGCCGGAAATGAGCACCGGGAATGCTTGGAGCGTTCTGAAAGTGTCCGGATCATAGATGCCGTACGTGTACGTACGTGCGTAGTAGCCGGCGCCGTAGCCGTCGGGACTGGAGGAATCGGCACGGGTGACAACTCCTTGGAATATACAGGGATAGGCCGCCAGCACGGAGCCATTGTCATTGAAAACAAAGTAGGTGGCAGAGCCGCTGAAAACGCCGGTGCCAGGCGTGAACGCAAGGCTGGAGTAGCGCAAGGCGGAGCCGGGCACGTAAGGAGGAAAGGCCACGACATGACGCGTGCTCAGGGAGGCAGTCGTCTGGTACGGGCCGCCCGCGAAACCGCCCTGGGCGGTGACCGTGATGTTGGACGGTGGCGCGCCTTGTCCGTTCATCATGTAAGCGCTGGTCAGGAACGCGATGTTGGGCGCCAGGTAACGGGCTCCCTGCACGCCGAGGTCCTCATCGATGCCATAGAAATAAACATCGTCCACGACCTGGAGGGGAACGAGGGTGCTGGCAGGCCGGTGCCAGTGCAGGGTGCCAGCGACGGCGCAGTCGCGGTACAAAGGAGGTGTGCCGGTGGACAGGGAAATGTTCCCTGAGAGCTTGCCCTTGTAACCATAGAGCCAGGCATGGATGAACGCCTGGCCATCCTGGGTGAGGAAAGCAGGCACTGCAAAGGCGGTGCCATCCGGCAGGCGGCCGGTCAACGTGAAGGTGCCGCCGGTGCTGACCGTAAACATGCCGTAGCCGCTGCCCGCGGCGTCGCTGTCAGCGGCCACCGGCTGGCCCATTTCCAGGGTGTGGTAGCCTGCGTACATGCTGGCGGGGTTGGTCGTGGCGTTCCAAAGATTCCGCCGGGGCAGAATGAGATAACTGACCGATCCATTGTTGTCGGTCGTGCTCGCCTGCCCGGTAAGGCCCGCGCCCACCTCCCATTGTAGGCTGACGGTGCAGCGCACGGGGCCGGACCCAGGGTCATAGGCAGGCAGATTGAATGGCTTGGAGCTGCCCGTGAGCGAACCGTCGGGCTGCTGCTGGAGCTGGCCGCTGAAGGCAACGGCTGACAGCCGCCCAAGATTGAAAGTGATGTAGGTTTTGCCCGTGAAGCTGCCGCTTTCGCTGACGGTGAGCGAGAAGGTGGCCACGGCCTCGGCACCGCCAGCCGTGACCGGTCCCACGAACGTGCCAACGAGAGAGCGGTCCAGACGTCCGACGACCAGCCTGGCACTGCTGATGGGGGAGGTGCCCACCGGGTTCGTGGCGGAGGCTTTCACCGTGAAGGTGCCGTAAACCGAAGGCGTGCCGCTGACGATGCCTGTAAGCGGATCACACCGCAGGCCTGCGGGAAGGCCGGTGACAGTGAACCTGGAGGGCGTATGAGAGGCGGTGAACTGATAGCTGAACACGAGAGCCACACTGGCCGGGGGAAACACGATGGAATCCATGGCGGGCTTTTCAGATTCCACCGCGAGCGTGAGCACGCCGGTCTGGACCGTGCCCGGCAAACCTGCGCGGGCAATCTCGCAGTAGTACTGCGTTTGATCGTCGGAGGCGGTGGCGGTGTTGATTTTCAGCGTCGCCGTGGTCATGCCGGCATAGTGCGGCGCGGTGAGCGGCGTGCCGTCTGTGCGGTGCCAGAGGTAGCTGAGGCCCGTGCCCGCTGCGGCCACGGCGAGGCTGACGGCCTTGCCCGAGGCGGCCGGGATGGTCCGGTCGCCAGACTCCACCACCGCAACAGTGGCGGCATCCGTGCTGATGGTGCCGCCGATCGTGGTGGCCAGCATGCGGTAGCTGCCCGCATCCTGAAGGGTGACCGCCCCAATGTCATACTCATCTTCCAAGGCGCCCGGGATGGTTTTGCCGTTGAACTGCCAGGTGCGGTGAACCGCGGGCTGGGTGGAAAACATCTGCGTTTTCAAAGCCAGGGGCGCTCCAGCGCTGAGCAGCAGGGCCGGTGTCTGCTGGACGACGGTGCCATTCTTGCCGACAAAGAAACGCGCGGCATCCGAGGTGGCGGAGCCGTCTGAATTGCTCACCACGCAGCGATAGAAGCCGGCATTGTCGAGTTCCGAGGGAACCGAAAGGCTGGCGGTGCCGCTGGCCTGCTGCACCGGCGGGCCGTAGCTGATGGAATCCTTCGTCCACTGGAAGGTGAACGGCGGGCGGCCGGTCACCGTCACGTTGAAAACCCCTGCGCCCGTACCGGCGGTCATGGCCTGGCCGGCCGGAGGCGACTGCACCACCGGCGGGTTTGGCGTCACGGTCACCCGCACCGGATCCGTGGCTGCCGAACCTTCGGCATTGGTAATCACACAATGGTACAAGCCCGTTTCGGTGATGTTGGCGGGAATGACCAGCGAATTGGAATAGATGCCTGGAACCTGAACCGGCGCCCCGTAGTTTTGACCGCCCTTTACCCATTGGAAACTGAAGGGCTGCGGACCCTGCACCTCCACGGTGAGCGTGACGGAGCTGCCGGCGGAAGACAGCACCGTCTGGGGGGAGGGATTTGTCACCACCACCGGCAGATTGGGCAGGGAGGTGAGGGCTGCGGCGGCGCTGGTGGCGGTGCCGTCCACGTTCGTCACCACCACCCGGTAAGCGCCCCCGGCGGCGGCATTGACGGCAAGAGGAAGCGTGTCCGTGAGGGCGGATGAAACGTGCGGCGCGCCATAGTTCATGGAGTCCTTCTGCCATTGATAGGTAAAGGGTGTGCGGCCGGTGACAGTCACGCTCATGCTCGTGGTGGCGCCTGCGTGCAGCGTCACCGGCGCGGGCCCCGCCTGCACCACGGGAGGGTTGGCCGCTACGGTCACTATTGCGGATTGGGTCGTGGCGCTGCCATCGCTGTTGGTGACCTGGCAAAGGTAGGTTCCGCTTTCGGTCGTGTTGGCAGGAATCACCACCGTGGCGGTGCCGCTGTCCTGCTGCACGGCCTGCCCATAGCCCTGGCCATCCTTCTGCCACTGGAAGGTGAAGGGCGACACGCCACTGACCTTCACCGTCAAGGAGGCGGAGCCACCGTTGGAGGATACAATGGACTGAGGGGCAGGATCAGTCAGGACGACGGGCGGATTCGGAAGGGAGGCCAGGGCGGCGGCATCGCTGGTCACCGTGCCGTCGGCATTGGTGATGATCACCCGGTAGGCTCCGGCGCTGGCGGTGGATACACTCACCGAAAGTGTATCACTCAATAGGGAGGACACATGCGGCACGTCACAGTCCGCGTTGTTTCTCTGCCACTGATACGTCACCGGGGTGCGGCCGGTGATGGCGGCCGTGAACGATTGCGAGGTGCCGTGCAGGGCGCTGATGGCTGCCGGTGGCGTGACAATCACCGGCGGCGCAATGACCTTCAGCACCGCCGCGGCGCTGGTGACTGTCCCTGCGGGATTGGTCACGTCCACGGTCAGGCTGCCCTCGTCGCTCAACTGGGCAGCGGGAATGTTCAGCGTCGCAGCCGTCGCACCTGCGATGGTCTGGCCGTCAAGCCGCCATTGGAAGGTGGGCTGCACGGTGTTTTCGGGGTCCACCACCACGCTAACGGTGAAGCTGGCCGCCGTGCCCACCGGCACGGTTTTCGACACGGGCCCAACATCGATGACGGGCACGGACTGGCCGCCGATATTGTACTGGGCCAGGAGAAGCCCGTAGGAGCCGGAGGTCGTGTCTTGAAAGTTGCCATAGGCCAGGAGCTTGCCATCAGGCGTCAGTCTCAGGACGTTGAGCGATGCTGAGGAATAACCTACGGCAACATTGATCAAGCCACCCGAGCCAAGATGATCATCGAACACGCCATCCCAGCGGCAGGTGAGGACGGTGAATCCGGGGAATGTTCCTGCAAACAACCGGCCATTGTCGCGCTGCACCAGTACCAGCGGCGTGAAGTAGGTGCCAGACGTGGTGGCAAAGCCAGTGCTTCCGAAAGAAGGATCGAACGAAGCACCAAGCCCCTTGGCCATCACGATCTTTCCGCTTGGGGCGCGGCCCGTGAAGGTGGGATTGCCGCTGTCATCCATGATGACGGGCCCCACGTTGCTCAAAACGGACGAGGGAACCGTGGGCAACAGGATGACGCCGGTCCCTCCATAGGTTGTGTCGGGCGCGCCGTTGGCCAGGAATCGGGCTGTGAACACCGTGACAAGGGAGGTGTTCAGCGCGCCCGCCACAAGAATCCTGCCATCGGGCAGGGGACGGATCGTCTTGGGTACGTACTGGCTGGTCGAAACGATTGCAGTCCCGTTCACCCCAAAGGAGCCGTCGAGCTGGCCGTTGGCCGTGTACCGCGAAAGCATCAAACGTTTGGCGCCAGTAGGATCAGTGTACAGGATAAGAATCCCCCCGTCCGCCTGCACCGCAAGAGCCAGCGGAAGCGGAATATCGCTGTAGCCGCCGCTGCCAAAGGAGCTGTCAAGATTGCCGGCACTGTCGCAGCGGCAGAGGACACCCGCATCAATGTATTGGAACGCCAGGAGAATGCTGGTGCCTTGGATGGCAAGCTTTTTCGCGGAGGTTTGCAGGTAGGCATCCCCGCCAAAACGGGTGAAGCCCCCGGCACCAAAGCTTGAATTGACGGACCCATCCGCCCGCAGGTTGACAATGGTAGCCTGAAAATAAGTGAAGGCACCAGGGGGCTTGGTCGCGCTGGCCACATAAATCTGCCCGCTGGGTGCGACCACCATGTCAGATGGAAAGAGGGAATCCGACGTCGAAGAGTACGCGACGCTCACGCCCCCGCTGCCAAACGTGGCATCAAGGGTGCCCGGCACAGGCTGGGAGGCCATCAGGCTGTGTGCGGGAAGAAGACCGAAGAGGAACGCCGGGAGGATTAAGCGTAGAGCCTGACGCATTTCCTTAGCCTTATGGCAGAGGTCACCCGGCTGTCAATCAAAGCTCCAGCCTACAGGCCCCTCCACACCCTGATTTACTGATCAGGTCCCGTGCGATCCTGCCAGCCAGCCCTGCCTCGCAAGGACTCGAACCTTGAACGAGAGATTCAGAATCTCCTGTGTTACCATTACACCACGAGGCAAATAGGGCCTGTCCCCACTTCTAGCAGAAGCTGGCTACCTCGCAAGGACTCGAACCTTGAACGAGAGAATCAAAATCTCCTGTGTTACCATTACACCACGAGGTAAATGTGTGAAGCGGGCCGGTAAACTAGCTTGAAGCCGGGCTTTCGCAAGCACGGGTGCGGAAAAACTTCGCCCCGGGAAGGAAAGGGCCGGATTTTGAGGTTTTCTTTCGGGGCTCTTGTCCCATCTTCCGGGCTCCGCGACTGCCGGCCTCTTTCCTCTTCCCTTTCCGCCATGCTGAACAACGCGTCCCTTTTCCTCGCCTTGCGGTACTTGAGGCCGAAGCGCTCCTTTGTTTCCATCATCACCATCATCTCGGTCCTGGGCATCATGCTGGGCGTGGGCGTGCTCATTGTGGTGATCTCGGTGATGAAGGGCTTTGAGATCGATTTCAAAAAACTGCTCATCGGCTTTGAGCCGCATGTGGTGCTGGTGCAGGATCCGGTCTCGGAGCTGCCGCGGGCTGAAGGCGATCCGCAGCCTTCGAAATGGCAGGACATGCGCAATGAGGTGACGAAGCTGCCAGGCGTGGAATCCGCCACGCCCTTCGTTTCGGGCATGGTGTTCCTCAAATCCGAAGGGAGCCCGCTGCGGCCTATTGAAATCTATGGCATGCCGGAGAAGAACGCCGAGAGCCTGGAGGCGAAGCTGATAAAACACCTCGTGGAGGTGGAGGAGGGCGAGCCCAAGGGCAGCCTGGACATGAGCGGCGACAACATTGTGCTGGGGGATGAAATCGCGAGCGAGATGCACGTAGGCATTGGCGACAAAGTCACCGTTTACAGCTCCGTGTCACTGCAGCGCGAGGCGGAACAGGAGCTGGCCAAACGCAAGGCAAAGGCCGAGGGCAAGCCGGAGCCCAAGCCGGCAGACGGCGAGGAAGTCGTCATGGAACAGGCGCTGACCGTTGTAGGGCTGTTGAAGACTGACGCCACCTGGGGGCGGTGCTACATGCCGCTGACGCTGGCGCAGGAACTGTTCGAGCTGCACGGCCGCGTGCATGGCATTGCGGTGGACCTGAAGGACGCGTATGGGGCTCCCGCATTCAGGGCGAATCTGGAGGCGCTGCAGCAGAAAGAAAAGCTTCCCTATGACTGGACCTTTTCCACGTGGATGGAGAAGCATGGCGCGCGCCTGGCGGCGATTGCGGATGAACGGATGATGATGTGGTTCATCATGTCCTTCGTCATCCTGGTGGCGGCGTTCTCCGTGATGAACACCACCATCACCGTCACGGTGCAGAAGCGGCGTGAAATCGGCATCCTCACGGCCCTGGGTTCGCGCGTGGACCAAATCATCGGCATCTTCATGTCCCAGGCCCTCATCGTGGCCATGATCGGCACGGTCTCGGGTCTTGTGGGCGGCCTGGTGGTGCTGTTTTACCGCAATGACATCCGTCATTTGATGACCAAGCTCACGGGACACACTGTCTTCGACCCGAAGATCTACGGCCTTTCCGAGCTGCCCTCGCACACCGAGCCGGTGGACCTCGTCATCATCTGCAGCGTGTCCGTGGTGCTGTGCCTCGCCGCCGCCTTCGTACCGGCCTACTTTGCGGCCAAGGTGGATCCGGCGGTGGCGTTGAGGGATTGAGCAGGAAGTAAAAAGGGGTAAGTGAAAAGTGAAAAGGGAGGCGGGTGCCTTGGACTTGGAAGAGTTCAGGGAAGCTTCCCTTTTCACTTACCCCTTTTTACTTTTACTTCGCCTTCTTCATCACCTCATCAATCGTCACTTCCGCCCCGCCGCGGCGCTTGCTTTCATCGGCGGCTTCCATGAAGGCGTAGAGCTCGATGGATTCCTCGGCGGAGACGGGCGGCTTGCCGGTGTGGAAGAAGTCGATGATCTGGGTGAGCAGCACGTCGTAGCTGTCATACTTGCCGATCTCGGCCTCGCCCTTTTCGCCCACCGCCTTGCCGCCATAGCTCTTGCGGTCCTTGCCGTTCTCCTCGCGGAAGATGCCGGTGCGGCCGTTGCCCCAATCGCCGGTGACCATGATCTTGCCATCCTCGGTGGTGCCGCGTTTCACGCTTTTGCAGCCGGTGCCCATGACGGTGTAGAGGGACTCGCAGCCGTGCACGCCGTACCAGTAGAGGTCGGGATGCGTCGGCTCCAGGTGGGCCGGGCTGAAGGTCTCGGCGCTCTTCACCTTGCCGATGGAGCCGTTGTGCACCGCCCAGGTGCCCTTGCTGAAGCGCAGCGAGGAGGAGCAGAAAATGGGCACGCCAGCCTTTTTGGCTTCATCATAGATGGTGATGGCATCCTTCAACGAGGCGGCCACAGGCTTGTCGATAAAAACTGGCTTCTTCGCGGCCAGACATGGGCGAAGCTGCTCCAGGTGCACGCGACCGTCGTTGGATTCCAGGAACACCACATCCACCTTGTCCAGCAGGGCGGGGATGGAATCGACGATCTCCACACCCATGCTCTTCACCTTCTCGGTGTACTCCGGCACGCGCTTGGTGCTGGACTCGATGTCCGGGCTGCCCTTCGGGTAGGCGGCCACCATCTTCATGCCCTTGGCTTCGGGCAAGTTCTTGACGTTGAGTGAGGTGGTGAAGGCAATGACGTGCGAGGTGTCCAGCCCGATGACGCCGGCACGAAGCGGCTTGGCATCCTGGGCAAAGGCCGTAGTGGCGGCAGCAAACGCGAACGAGGCGGCGAGAAGATGGCGGCGTGTCATGGCAGGCCATTACGTGATGTTTTGCCGCGCTCCATCGGCAAACATAGCGGGGCTGAGATGTATACAGGCAGGGCCGCCCTCGCGGCGGGGGAAGGACGTGTTTGCCAGAAGCCGAAGAATGAACCTGAACACCACAAAACATTCGGGTAGCATTGTTTCTTCAAACCATGGTTCGGCTCAAAAAGGCTCTGCTTCACTGGGAATGCTTCCGGGTGGCCTACAATCTCGTGCTTCTGGTGTTCGGCCTCGCCTGGTCATGGCCGCTGCGCGCAAAGATGGCAGACGAGGCACTCCTCGGGTATTGGGGCAGCGTCGCGGCCTATGGCTTCACGGTGAATGTTCTTCACTTTGGGACCGGCTGCGGAAGCCTATCTCTGCTCTTTCCGCGATCACGGACTGGGAAGATGGCGCGGAGTGGCTTTTGGGGCTGGACTGGTGATTTCTGTCTTCATGACCTGGGCCTTTGTGTGGTCCATGAAAATCCTGTATGTGGTCCTTTACCGGACTTATTGATCGCGCAGCAGCTTCTTCCCAGCACATCTCATGTCGGACGAAAAGCTCTACAGCCACCTGGCCGACGCCGTGCTGATGACGCACGTGGGATTTGTCGCCTTTGTTTTGCTCGGGCTGCTGCTCATTCTTGTGGGCGGCTGCCTGGGATGGAAATGGGTGCGCAATCCCTGGTTTCGCGCCCTGCATCTGGCAGCGATCGGGCTCGTGGTGGCGCAGGCCTGGGTGGGCATCGTCTGCCCGCTGACGACGCTGGAAATGTACTTCCGCGCGCTGGCGGGCGACGAAACCTACAGCGGCACCTTCATCGCCCACTGGCTGCAGCGGCTGCTGTATTTCAGCGCCCCGTGGTGGGTGTTCACGCTGTGCTACAGCCTGTTCGCCCTGGCGGTGATCGGGAGCTGGATCAAGTTCAGGCCGCGCCCGTTTGGCAGGCGGACGCTGGCTTGAAGGGGCAAGGGGCTGGCGGTTAATCCAGATAGCCCATGCTCTTCATCCATTCGCCGACGCGCACGTACCAGGTGTTGGCGGGGTTGTCGCCCTTCTTCATGCCAAAGCCGTGGCCGCCTTTGGCGTAGATGTGCAGCTCGGCGGGAATGCCCTGCTTCTTGTATTCCATGTAGAGCAGGGCGTCGCCTGCGGCGCTGATCTTGTCGTTGTCCGCATGGACGAAGCAGGCGGGGGGTGCGTCCTTGCCCACCACCATGCTGGGCTTGAGCGTGAGGTCGCTCTTGTCGTTGTTGACCAGATAGGCGGGATAGACCGGGATCATGAAGCTAGGCTTGGCATCCATGTCCAGCGCCGGATCCTCCTTGTAGGTGCGCTCGTTGGGGTGCAGGCCGGTGAAGACGCACAGGTTGCCGCCAGCGCTGAAGCCCAGGATGCCGATGCGGTCGGCCTTCAGGCCCCACTCCGCGGCGTGATGGCGGATCAGGCCCATGGCGCGCTGGGAGTCTTGCAAAGGCGCCGCCTCGGGATGCTCGTTATCACGGCGTGGGACACGGTATTTCAAGACGATGCCGGTCACGCCCAGGGTGTTGAGATAGTCGGCCACCTGCGAGCCTTCGTGCTCGATGGCCAGGATGCCGTAGCCGCCGCCGGGGCAGATGAGCACAGCCGTGCCGTTGGGCTTCTCCGGCTTGTAGACCATGATGGCCGGGTCGCTTACGTTGCTGGTGCGGGCGATCTCGTCCTTGCCCTTTTCTGTCTTCTCCGCCTCGATCTTGAAGCCAGGTTTTTCCTCCGCGCCGTTGGGCCAGAGCTTGAGGATGATGGGATCGGCAGCCTGGGCCGCGGCGGCCAGGGAGAGGGAAAGGAGGAAGGGCAGGGCGCGCATGATAGGTAGGATGGACACAGACTAACGCCGCCGGCGGCGGGAGTTATCGCGCGTTTTGTGGATGGCCGGCGCGCGAGAAGCTCTCATGAGGAAATGCGGCGACCGGGCAGCAGATGAGTGTTTCGCCAGTGTGCCATGAGGCCGGTCTTTTTCAAAGCGGCGGACAAACGCGAAGCCCAGGCCGGTTTCCATCTCATTTCCCCAGATCAGCGAATACTCCGGCCGCTGCCTTGACCGAAATCCCCTGGTTCCTGGCATAGGCCCTGGCTGCGGCTTCGCGGAGACTGGAGGGCTTGCCATCTCTGAGCCAGATGGACAGGGCATCGCGCAAAAGAAAGGCCCCGGGGTACATGAGCTGGGTGGTGAGCAGCACGGGGTGGCCGCCCTGCGCGGTGATGCGGTCGGCGAAGTAGCGCTGGCTGACGCAGCACAGCACAATGGCGTCGGTGGAATGGACAGGTGTGGCGTTCTGCACCGGCAGCATCTCGTCCATGAGCCCGTTGTGGCCGATAAAAGCGACAAGGTCGCAAGTGCCCGAGCGCAGCGTGGATTCAAAGTCCAGCAGGCACTGTTTCATCTGCGAACCACGGTACGCTTCCGCCACAAGCAAGGTTCCGGAGGCATGCTTGAACTCCAGCCGCTCCAGCACCGGCCCGGACGCGGGTTTTTCCTGTTTCAAGCGCTTCCATCCGGAGGCGTCCCGGAACACGTTGCGAAACCCTTCGTCGCAGCCCCAATACAGGTTGTTGTCCAGGTCGTCACCGTTTCCGATTTTCGGCGGCACCTTGATGATGCCCTGGGTGGCGTTGTCGCACAGCGCCACGAACACCCGCACGGTCTTGGGAAGGGGCAAGGCGGCCTGGGCAGGGGCAGCGCTGGCGAGAAGCGCCAGGAGAAGCATGGCAGAATGGCGGATCATAAGGAGGTGGGGATGACTCTGACCACTCAGGCTTTTTCCCGCTCATTTCACGGTCTTATCGTGATTGCGCGGGGCCGTTGAGTGCACTATAGCCCGCCTTCCCCCCGCCGGCCAGGAGGCCCGGAATCTTAGACCATGGACACTTTTGCCCCCAGACATTTTCATTTCATCGGCGTGTGCGGCACGGCGATGGGCTCCACCGCACTGGCGTTGCGCCTGCAAGGCCACACCATCACCGGTTCAGACAACGCCGTCTACCCGCCCATGTCCACCTTGCTGGAAGAAAGCGGCATCACCCTCATGAAGGGTTACAGGGCCGAAAACCTGCCCGTCGACGCCGACGTCTACGTGGTGGGCAACGCCATCTCGCGCGGCAATGAGGAGGTGGAGGAGCTGCTGGAGCGCAAGGCGCCGCTGGAAAGCATGGCGGGCCTCTTGAAGCGCTACGTGATCCAGGGCAAGCGCAGCTTTGTGGTCACCGGCACGCATGGCAAGACCACCACCACCTCGCTGCTGGCCTGGCTGTTTGAAAGCGCGGGCCGCAACCCCGGCTTCATGATCGGCGGCGTGCCGGAGAACTTCGGCATGGGCGCGCGATTCAATGAATCACCCCATTTCGTGATCGAGGGCGACGAGTACGACACGGCCTTCTTCGACAAGCGCTCCAAGTTCCTGCACTACCTGCCGGAGTGCGCGATCGTGAACAACGTGGAGTTCGACCACGCAGACATCTTCAAGGACCTGGATGAGATCATCCTGGCCTTCCAGCGCATGACGTTGCAGGTGCCGCGCAACGGACTCGTGCTGATCAATGGCGACTGCGCCAACTCCTTGCAGGTGAGGGCCAAATGCCCGGCTCCCACGCGCACCGTGGGCATGGGGCCGGACTGCGAGGAGCGCATCGCCATCACCGGCACCCGGCCTGACAGCACGGACTTCACCATCAACGGCGTGCCCTTCACGGTGCCGCTGATCGGCGAATTCAACGCGCGCAACGCCGCGATGGCCATCTGCGCCGCGCGCTTCGGCGGTGTGGAGGATGAGGACATCCGCATCGGGCTGTCCACATTCAAAGGTGTGCTCCGGCGCCAGACAGAGTGTGGAGAAAAGAACGGCATCAAGGTGATCGATGATTTTGGCCATCACCCGACGGCGATCCGCGAAACGCTCAAGGGCCTGCGCCAGCGCTACCCGGGCCAGCGCCTGTGGGCCGTGTTTGAGCCGCGCTCCAACACCAGCCGCCGCAAGGTGCTGCAGAACGAGCTAATCGAGGCCTTGAAGGTGGCCGATGGCGGCGTGATCGCGGCGGTCAACGCCATCGAGAAGGTGCCGGTGGAGCTGCGCCTGGACCCCGAGCTGGTGGCCCGCGAAGTGACCGCCTCCGGCCGCGAGTGCTATTACGAGCCCTCGACCGATGCCATTGTGGACCGGCTCAAAGCCCGGACGCATTCAGGCGATGTCATCGCCGTGTTCAGCAACGGCGGCTTCGACGGGCTGCACGGAAAGCTGATGGAACGGCTGTAGCGGGGAGCCTTCGATCATCCCGGAATCCGGGTTGACTGGAGAGCTGGCGGGGAGAACGAAGAAAACGATGCGAAACGCGCTATTCGTTCGTTGCAGCGCGACGTGCCGGGGTGTCTGTTAACATTCTCACGATGAAAGCGCTTTTTGTGGGTGTGCTGGTGACTCTATCCCTGGCGGATGACCTCCGCTGCCAGACGGGAGAGGCGGGAAACGTCCCCGGGCGGGCCAACCTTCGCGAGACCCGCACCATCTCCGGCTGGACCGTCAACATCCGCAACGAGCTGCTCACCAAGGAAAACGAGCCTGCGACCACCCATGCGCTGGAGCTGCTCAAAGACATGCTCGATGAAATCATCCGCGTAGTGCCCAAGCCTGCGGTGGCGAGACTGCAGGAGGTGCCGCTGTGGTTCTCTCCCGAGTACGCGAACGCCCGCCCGCGTGCTGAATACCATCCCGGCGCCGGCTGGCTGCGCGACCAGGGCCGGGACCCCGTCATGGCCAAGGGCGTGGAGTTCACCAGCATACGCAACTTTGAAGCGGAGAAGCGGCGCATGCCCAACTTTGCCCTGCACGAGCTGGCCCACTCGTATCATGACCGCGTGGTCGCCGGCGGCTTTGACAATGCCGAGATCAAGGCCGCCTATGAAAAGGCAAAGGCGGGCAAAAAATACGACCCTGTGGAACGCCACCACGGCGACGGCCGCAAGACCTTCGAGCGCGCCTACGCCATGACCAGCCCCCAGGAGTACTTTGCCGAAAACACCGAAGCCTTCTTCTCCCGCAACGACTTCTTTCCCTTCACCCGCGAGGAGCTCAGGCAGCACGATCCCGACATGTTCGCGCTGCTGGCGAGGCTGTGGGGAGCGGACATCCATGAAGCGCACTGAGATGTGACTTCGCGGCAGAGGCGCTCCAGACTGTCGCGCCCGGCAACAAACATGTTCGCGAAAGACGCTTGTCTGTTCGCGCACCTACTTGTTAATTGCCACCCCTCTTATGCCGTCCACTCCCCGCTTCCCCGACAAAGTTGTCATCGTCACCGGCGCCAGCGCCGGCATTGGCCGCACCACCGCCATCGCCTTTGCCCGTGAAGGCGCGAAAGTCGTCGTCGCCTGCCGCCGTGAGGCGGAAGGCAAGGACACCGTGCGCAGCATCAAGGAGGCCGGAGGCACCGGCCTGTTCGTCCAGACGGATGTGAGCCGCGCCGCAAATGTGGAGCGCATGGTGGCCGAGACGGTGAAGGCCTTTGGCCGCCTGGACATCGCCTTCAACAACGTGGGCGGAGCGGAGGCTCCCCTGCCCTTTGTCGAGCAGTCCGAAGAGGCTTTCGACAGCGTCATGGCCGCCACGGTGAAAGGCGTGTGGCTGGGCATGCGGGCGGAGATTCCGGCCATGCTTAAAGCCGGTGGTGGCGTGATCGTGAACATGTCCTCCATCGCCGGAGTGGTGGGCGCTCCTGGCGCACCCATCTACACCGCCAGCAAGCACGCCGTCATCGGGCTCACCAAGTCCACCGCGCTCGAGTACGCGCCGCAGGGCATCCGCATCAATGCCCTTTGCCCCGGCGCCATTGAAACCGAGTCGCTGGAGGCCTACTTCCGCACCAACGAAGCCGTGCGCCAAAGCATGATCGCCGGCCATCCCATCGGTCGCCTCGGCAAACCCGAGGAAGTCGCGGATGCCGTGCTCTGGCTCTGCTCGCCCGAGTCTTCGTTCATGGTCGGCCACTCCCTGATGCTGGATGGCGGGTACACGGCGCGGTGATCGAGGCACAAAAACGAGAGGCCTCTTTCGAGGCCTCGCCGTGGGTGTATCAGATTGTCTCAGGCAGCTCTTACTGCTGGCCAGGGCGCCATCTTCGGTGGCAAACTTGAACGCCTGCTCCAGGCCGACAAGGTCGGTCGTGGGGCACAGGTCTGCAGGCTGCGGCTTACACTTTATATCTGGCGACGCGGACCCTTTGAATTTTGAGGAGTTATGATCGAGCAACGGCCTCCAATCTGCTTTTGATGAAATGTTAAGTTCGACATCTCCAAAAATGAAACCAATATTTTCCTGAGGAGATTTGTTCAATGAGCGATGAAGATTCCCCCGCAAAGCGAGCTGTTTTCATATCGCATTCTACTATAGACAAGTGGATTGCGGACGCCATTTGCGCAGCGCTTGAAAATAGTGGTGTGAGTTGCTGGATCGCTCCCCGCGACATCACGCCCGGCGTCGCCTGGGCTGAAGCGATCATGGATGGCATAGAAGAGACTTGCATCATGGTGATCGTCCTGTCTGAGCAGTCCAACGCTTCACCTCAGGTTCTACGGGAGGTGTCCCAAGCCGTACACCACCAAAATGCCATCATTCCTTTTCGAGTGGCCGACGTGCCTCTCTCCAAGGAACTTCGGTATTTTTTTAGTACCCAACATTGGCTGGACGCCCTGACACCGCCATTGGAGATGCACATAGAAAAACTTGTTAAATCGATATTTTCTATTATCGACGCACACAAGATAAAGCCCCCCTCCTGGGCGCAGAAGCCCGCCAAAGCTGCGCCTCGGGGGTTCGTCCCCCTAGAAGGAAAGTCAGAGGGAGAAGTTCCTTTCGATAAGATATTTCAGAAAAACAGCGGTAAAGGTTGGAAAAGCTGGCTTACTTCTTTCTTCGATGATAAATAATTTCTATGAGCGAGCCCCAAGAACGTCCCTCAGGTCCAGTCCGCGTGGCCGCCAGTTTGATTCAGCGTGCGAAGCGCGGGGATGAGGCCGCATTAATTACCATTTTCCGGCAGTTCTTGCCGCCGGGAGAAAAAATTAACTGGGTGGGATATTTGGGGTTTCATGGCCTCATTTGGGGAAGGCATAGTCTCGGCTGCCTGACTGAAAGACGTGTCGCGGACGTGACGCTTGGCCATTTTGGCGAAGTGGTCTACCAAGATGGTTTTCTTGAATATGTGAACAGCGGCGTGGTGTATCAGCCCTCGAGGCTAAGCCTGTATATCATGTCCTTTATCGCGATTGTCGCCTCGATAGCCGCAGGCTTTTTTATCGCCGCGTTCGCCCATGATGAAGCTCGTCTTTCGTCGGTAGCGGCCATTTTCCTGGGCGCTGTTTTCGCAGTGCTGGTAGGTCTTGTGGCGGTCAATTTTGTGGTGCGGCTTTACTATGCTTTCAACAAGTGCGGCCTCGTTCTGGCCATCAAGGGAGGGGTTAATGTATATGTCATAGCTGACCGAAAGAGGCTGCCATTGGCGATGTCGATGTACCGCATGGCCGCAGACAACCGGGACGGGCGTGTTGCCGCGTTTGGCCATCTCGGCTGAGCCTTTATGAAACCGTTCTATTCCATAGGAACGCTAGGCAATGCTGAACTGCTTGTAGTAGCGATTTTAGTGTTTGTCTTTGTTGCCGGAGGCCGGGCTGTGGCGACGCGTGAAGAGCAGGCCGACACGGGTTCTCACAAGTCTTCTGAATCAATCAGGTCAAGTCTCCTTCCGCTTCTTCTGGTCATCTTGTTCGTAGGGCTTTTGTTCCTTCTCAGTGGCCAGGAAGCAATGCCGTTTTTATACACTCTGTTTTGATGCGCGCTGCCGCCTCGGGAGACCTCCCATTCCGCCCTGGGCAGCTAAGGGAGATGGGACGAAAAAAAGAGAGGCCTCTTTCGAGGCCTCTCCGTGAGTGTATCAGGTTGTCTCAGGCAGCTCTTACTGCTGGCCGGGGCGCCATTCTTCTGTGGCGAACTTGAAGGCCTGTTCCAGACCCACGAGGTCCGTCGTTGGACGGAGGGACTCGAATGCCTGGCTTTCGCGCTTCACCTGGTCGTCGTTGTAGTTGACCGCCTTGACGGACAGACCAATGCGACGCTCGACCTTGTCGACCTTGATGACGCGGGCTTCGACTTCGTCGCCAACGTTGATGACGTCCTTGACGCGGGCCACGTGATCTTCGCTGAGCTGCGAGATGTGGACGAGGCCGTCGATGTCGTCTTCCAGTTCGACGAAGGCGCCAAAGCTGGCGATCTTCGCGACCTTGCCCTTGACCAGGTCGCCGACCTTGAAGCGGTCGTCGATCTTGGACCAGGGATCGGTCTCAAGCTGCTTCATGCCAAGGCTGATGCGCTGGTTGGCCTTGTCGATGCCGAGCACGGTGGC
>FTCC01000347.1_pt1 | contig 19879 bp, 13 predicted proteins | sample 1639481 | NCBI WGS metagenome assembly FTCC01 (sample SAMEA3914864, study PRJEB12502) | metagenome | biome: forest; material: soil | place: USA | collected 2012-03-12 | depth 0.3 m | reverse complement strand
GAGATAAACAGGGTGGGCGGGCTGTCATTGTCCGCGATGATCACGGTCGCATAGCTGCTGGCGCCAATGTCGTAGGATCCTGAGCCGAGCTGGAGCACCACCGATTCAGGCCCTTCGGTGAGGCTGTCGTCAATGGGCGTGACATTGATGGTCACGCTGCTCTGACCCGCCGGAATAGTCGCCGTCGTTGGAATGGTGGTGTAATCGATGCCATTGGTGGCGGTGCCTGAAATTGTCAGGCTCACGGTCAGCGCGGTCGTGGTGGGCGCAGTGCGGGAGATGGTGAACTGCCCGGGATTCCCCGCGGTTTCCGAGGCATCGGGATCGTTGGCCACGATGCTCACCGTGCTGCGGTCGTCATCCAGGATGTTCACCGTCGCCGTGCTGGGCGAGCCCACCGTGTAGGCGGCGTTGGCGCTCAGGGTCAGGATCACCGTTTCAGTCCCTTCGTTGAGCGTGTCCTGCAATGGCGTCACCGTCAGGTTTGCCGAGGCCTGGCCGGCGGGGATGGTAATGCTGGTGGGCAGCGCGGTGAAATCGCTGCCGCTGGTGGCCGTGCCGCTGCGCGCAAAATTAACCGTGAGCGCCGAGGCCGTTGAACCTGCGCGGGTAAAGGTAAAGGCGCCCGTGATGCCTGCCTCCGAGGCATTGGGCGTGCTGGCGGTGATGGTCACTGTGGGGAAGTCGTCATCGAGAATGGTCAGCACCGCCGTGCTCGTGGTGTCCAGCAGGCAACCCGCCGGATGGGATAGTGTGATATTCAGCGTCTCCGACGGCTCCGGCACTGCATCGTCGAGGATCACGATCGGGATGTACTTCACCGTTTCGCCCGGCACAAAGGTGAGGGTGCCCGTGGTGGCAACGTAGTCCGAGCCGGCGATGGCGGTGCCGTCGGTGGTGGCGTAATCCACGGTCACTGTGGTGGTGGCAGGCACGCTTAGCACTACCGGCAGGCTCGCCGTGCCGCTGTTCTCGGCGGCTGATGCGGAGCTGCTGGCGAAGCCGGCTGTGGGCTGTGCGGGCGGCGAGTCGTCATCAATGATGGTGTAAGTGTAGGTGGTCTGCGTGCCGAGCTGGGCACCATAGGCATTGCGCAGCAAAAGAGTGATCTGCTCATCCGGCTCGGCCAGGGTGTCGTTGATGATGGTGAGCGGGATGTACTGCGTGGTGTCCCCAGGATTGAAAGTGAGCACGCCCGAGGGCAGGGTGAAATCGATGCCATCGCCAAAGGCGTTGGTCACCGTGCTGCTGCGGGTGATGAATTCCAGGCCGGCATTGGCCACCATCCCCAGGTACAAGCTGCGCGAGCGGTAGGCGGGCTCCTCGCGCACCATCACGCCCGCCTGGGCATTCACCGCCCCGCCGCTCTGGGTCAGCACCCGCGCCGTCAGTGTGAAGTCCCCGGTGACAGGAGCTGCCACGAAATGACACTCGTCCTCAGACGAGCCGCCAATGGCCGCACCGGAACCCGTGACTGTGTAAACGCCCGCGTTGAGGCTGTCGCTGCCCTGGGCATTGACATAGCCCACCGTGCGGCCCAGCAAGGGGGGAGAGCCGGTGAGCGTCACGTTGTCAAAGGTGGCCGTGCTCAGCAGTCCGTCGCTGCGGGCTGAGACAGCGAGCCCGGCAAGCACCTCCGTGGACAGCGCCATGGTCTGGCTGCTGCCCACCTGGTTCCATGTGACACCGTCGAAGGAGCCAAAAGAGCTGAACACATTGCCCACGCGCTGCAGCCGCACCCACCACGGCCGGGTGACAACGGTGGTGGAGTTCACCGCGCCTGATGCCCCTGCGGTAAGCCGGTAAGTCTGCCGCAGCGAATTGTCCTTCAGCACCAGCGAGGAATCGTGGCGCGCATTGGTGGCGGTAGTCTCACGGATCATGGCCCCGACCTTGCCGTTGGCGGCCGGGAGGCTGATGCCCGTCACCCGGGCGGTGAGGGTGCAATTGGCGGAGTTGGTGACCGGAAAGTAGAGGTAATAAAACGCCTCGCTGGTGCCGGTGGACAAGTCCGTGCCGCCGCCGCCGGAGATGGTGTAAACACCGCTGTTCAGGCTGTTGGAACCCGCCGGCGTTAGGGTGCCAATGTTGGTGCTCACCGCGCTGCCAGCCGCGCCGCCGGCATCCAGGCCGGTGATGCTGACGTTGTCCACGGTGGCTGAACCGCTGGTGCCATTGATGCCGGATTGAAACGCCAGGCCGGCGAGATAGCTGCTGGTGGACATGGCGATGGTCTGCGCAAAGCCGCGCCCTTCCCATGTGGTTCCATCGAAGGAGAAGGAGTTGGTGAAGGTGTTGCCGGTCCTGGTCACTCGGATCCAGTAAGGCAGCGTGAGCGTGGGCGTGATGGAGGTCTGCGTGGTGCTGGTGGTGGCCCGCGAGCCGGTGTCCACCACGTATTCCACTGTGACCGGCGAAGTCGCAGCGTTGGCCAGCGTGACTGGCACGTTCACCGAAGTAACGCTCTCCAGGCCCGCCCCGCTGCCGCTGGCAAACTGCACCGTCTGGCTGCTGGTTTCATTGTCCGTGAGGTACAGCGTGGCGGGAGCGCCCCGGCCGTACGCACCTGCAGCCAGCGTCATGATGATGGTGCGCGTGCCTTCAAACACCGTGTCATTCACCGGTGTGATGGTCACGTCCACGCCCGTGGCGCCGGCGGGGATGGTGGCCGAGGTGGCCACCGTGCTGTAGTCCACACCGTTCACCGCCGTGCCGCTCATGGCAAAATTCACGGTCAGCGCGCTGGCCGTGCTGCCAGTGCGGCTGAGGTAAAAGGTCGCGGTGGAGTTTTCCGCCACGGAGGGCGGGTAAGTGCTGGAATTGGCGTCCACGAAGACCGTTGGCTGCTCGTCATCCAGCAGCCACATGGTGGCCGTGTCGGTAGGCGTGAAGAACTGGTAAGTCGGGCTGGACGCAAGCGTCATCGTGATCGTGCGCAGTTCATTGGGTACCGCATTGTTGATGGGTGCCACGCTGATGTCCTTGGTCACCGTACCGTTGTTGAGTGTGATGGTCGTGGAGCCGGTGAGAGCGGTGTAATCGGTCCCGCCCACCGCCGTGCCGCTCATGGTGTAATTGACCGTCAGCGTGCCGGTGCCGCTGCCCTTGACCGAGATGCGGAAGGTGCCGCTGGTGCTGGGTTCGGAGGCATTGGCCATGGCGGCCACTTCCACGTACGGCACATCCGTCGGCGCATCGTCGATGCTGATGGTGGCGTTGTTGTTCGGGCCCAATTGATAGTAGGTGGGCCCTGCTCCGAGCTGCAAGGTGACGTATTCCCGGCCCTCGCCGAGTCCGTCATACCTGGGCAGGATGGTGACTGCCGCGCTGGTTTCGCCCGCCGGAATGATCACCAGGCCCGGCAATGTCTCAAAGTCCACGCCATTGAGCGCCGTGGCGCCGGTGGAAGGCCCGCTCAGGGCGTAATACACTGTGAGAGGCTGTGAGGTGTCGCCGGTGCGGGTGACGAGAAACACCGCCGGATCGGCCACGGCGCCAGGAGCGGTCATGTCCACTTCCGTTGCCGTCGCATCGGTGGCAGTGACGTTCACCACCTGCACATCGTCATCCACAATGGACATCGTGGCTGTGCTGGCGCTGGGCTCGATGATATAAGCCGCGCTCGCCGTGGTGGTGAGGATGACCGTCTCCAGCGCCTCGGAGACGGTGTCATCAATGGGCATCACATTGATCACCACTGACGCAGCACCCGCTGGAAAGGTGATGCTGCCAGGCAGCGCGGTGTAGTCCGCGCCTGGCGTGGCAGTGCCGCCGACAGTGTAGTTGACCGTCAGGGAGGAGCTGGTGTCACCGGTGCGGCTGAAGACGGCGGTGGCGGGCACGCCCGAGCTTTCGAGGGTCTTGGAACTCGTCACCACCAGGCTCACACGCGGCAGGGTATGACTGGCGTCATCATTGGGGTCATCGATGATGGTCACCGTGGCGGCGCTGCTGGGGCCGACCGAGTAGGCAGTGGCAGGACCGATCTGCAGCACTACGGTTTCAGGACCCTCTGCCAGGCTGTCGCTCAACGGCGTCACCGTAATATCGAGGGTGGCGGAACCCGCCGGGATGGTGAAGGTGGAGAAGCCCTGGCTGCCAGTCACATAATCGGGGGAGAAAGTATAGTCCGTGGTCTTGGTGGCCGAGCCGCTGGCGGAGTTCACGTTCACCGTCAGTGGCAGCGTGGTGTCGCCGGTGCGGGTGAGCGTGAACTGGCCGGGCGCCATGGGCGGGCTGGTGGTGCCTGGCTCCTGCGCATTGGGAATGGTGGCGGCGATGGTCACCACTGGCGTCGCCTGGGCGACAAAGTCGGCTCCGGTGAAGTTCGGCGCCACGGTCACGTTGTTGTTAAACACCTCGCTGAAGCTGTAGCCATACAGCAGCGGCGTCATGGTGTAGGTGGTCGCCGTCAGGTTGGGAATGAGGTAGTAGCCGTCGCTGTCGGTCACCACGCCGTTCGCGCCGTTGGCGGTGATGATGACATTGCCCAGGCCCACGCCACCGACGGTGATGCGTCCTGCGATGGTGTAGCGCGTGTTGCCATTGCCCACGGTGATGACCTTGTTGCGCGTGACGCTGCCTCCCTTCATGTCGCTGACCGTGCAGCTCACTACATAGGTGCCCGCCGTGGTGAAGGTGCGGGTGATGACATTGGAGTTGGGCGAGACCAGGCGCACGTTGGTGTCGCCAAAGTGCTGCCAGGAGTACGCCAGCGTGTCGCCATCCGGATCAGCCGCCGTGGCCGTGAAGGTCACTGTTGCTCCCGTCGGCACATAGTCGGCGGAAGAAGCCAGGCTCAGCGTGGGCGGATTGTTGCCGGGGAACTGGCCCATGTTCACCACGATGTCCACATACTTGGGCGTGGTGGTGCTCACGTTGGTGGTGGTGATGTAGATGCCCGTCTCCGTGTCGGCAAAGGTGCGGCCCAGCGAGATGGCCGCATCATCCTTGGCAAAGGGCGAGCCGGGCGTGGTATCAATCAGCTGGATGTTAGACCCGTTGGCCCCGCCGGTGAAGGTCCAGCCCAGCAGCATGCCTTTGTCCGCCCAGGGCCGTGTGGCATTGCCATTGTAAAGCTGGCGAACTTCTCCCCAGTACGTCCTCTGCGAGTCCTTCACGATCTTGATCGCATAGGTGTTGGCCGGATTAAGGATCGGTTGATCATAAGCGTACACGCGGTAGCTGCCGCTTTGCGTGATGGTCGTCACGTAGTCGTTAGGCAGCCACTTCACCTGGTTCTTGGCCTGCGCATTGTAATGATCGTTGGGCGGGCTGCCGCCGCCCATCACATCGTACTGGTCGCCATACTCCTGGTTCGTGCCCGCACCGATGGCGCTGGTGCCGCTGGTGTCCCAGTAGTTGGCATGCGTGAGGCCAAAGGTATGGCCGATCTCGTGCGAGGTATAGACCGAGAGGTCGCCGTACAGCCAGACCGAGCCGCCGCCGCCGTAACCACCGACACCGGAAGAGCGGGGGCCGCCGGAGAGCCGCACCACCACGCAGTCATAGTCGCTCCAGTCAAAGCCGATGCGCTTGGCCTCCTCCTTGGCATGAGTGTGCTCCATGCCCAGGCCGTCGATCGTGCCGCCGTTGGAGGTGTCCTTTTGAATGTACCACGCCTCATCGTGCGGCAGCTTCACCGGTGGCGTGACGGTGGTGAGAGTCGTCAGCTTGCCGTACGAGCTTTTGGCGAAATAGTCCGCCGTGTCGCGCATGATCTCGTAGCACTTCGATTCCGTCGCGGGGATCTTGTTCTGGTCGGCGAAAGTCATCGGGATGTAGAGCACCTTCAACTGGCCGATCGAAGGCGTGGGCGCGGCGGGCAGGATGCCATTGAGAGTGATGGGGCCTCCGGTGCCGCCTTCGGCGTAGATCTCCACATGGTAGCCGCCGCAAAAGTGCACGACTTGCTCCGGCGTCTCCACCGCGGTGTCACCGCCGGCGATGGGGTCCGCCGCCTGCCCTGGCGGCACCACCACCTTGCCTGAGATGGGGCAGGAGGTGACCACCTGCTTGGCTGGGTCCGGCTTCTCACCCACCTCCAGCGGACGCACCGGGGAATCATTGACGGCGAAATGGCCATCGATGGCCACGCCGTTAACGGAGTCGTTCTTGGTACCCAGCACATCCTGGGCCCGTTTGCCATAGACATGGGCTACATAAGAGGTGCCGTCCTTGAATTCGGCACTGCGCTGCGTGAGTGACTCCGACGGGGGCGGCGCATCGATGGTGGGTGTGCCCTGATAAATGTGCATGTCGGCGCGGCGGTTCACCCGCTCCTCCAGCTGGGTCACGACCGCAGGCGGCAGGCTCTGGCGCACAACCATCGGCACGGCGGCAGCGAGCGCCTGCCGGGGGTCGGTCTGGATGAGCTGCTTGAACACTGGCCGGCGGGCGGCGGCGAGGCTCACCCCCTCATCCACCATCCGGGCACGCTCCTTCTCCGGGAGCTTGAGGTAGCGTTCCTCCCAGTCATGAAACGCCTGAATCGCTTCAGGATTAATTGCGGCTGCGAGGGAACGGGAGGGCCGCCGGATTGTCTCTTGAGAAGCAACCGGCTGCGAGGGCGAATCAGGCCTGGGTTCACCGGTCCGGGAAAATGCGGGTGCACCGCCCGGCTTCCTCTTGGACACACTGGGTGAGCTGGCTGGCGTTCCTTGAGGCTTCGATCCACCCGCCATCCACCATCCTGCGGCTGCCATGGTCAGAACAAGGGGAAAGACGAGGCTTTTGGCACGCATGGGCGGATGTGATGCTGAGGATGTGATAACGCTACGCCAGCTTTTCCCTTAGATTGTGGTGCGATTTGGCTAGGTTCGATGGCTAAAGACAGGGCCCTGAAATACCATAAACCGCCGCTACAAGGGAAGACAGAAAGCAAGCCCGCCCCCTCACCGCACGTTGTTTGCCTCCATGCACACCCGCGCCTCCTCGATCAGCCGCCGCCGTTTTCTAGGCACCACCAGCGCCGCCGCCGCGGGTCTTGCCCTGGGCGGGCAGTCGGCGAAGGCAAAGGGTTTCAAGACCAAGCTCTACGGAGCCAAGATTGTCACTAAGGCGGACGAGGCCACGCTGCGCCCGTTGAAGGAGGCCGGCTTCGACGGCGTCGAGGTCAGCGGCATCATCCCGGAAGACGAGGCCAAGCGCGACCGCGAGGTGGTGGAAAAGCTCGGCATGCGCGTGCATTCCGTGCTGCGCGGCTGGGCCGAGTTCAACAGCGATGACCCCAAGAAGGTCGCCGACTCCTATGCCCACACCGAGGCCGCGCTGCGCACCGCCCATGGCTTTGGCTCCGACACCATCCTGCTCGTCCCCTGCCGCGTGACCTTGGTGAAGATGCCCGACCCATGGGACTTCGATGTCGAGTTCGATCCCGAAACGAACCACCTCATCCGCGTGGTCAAAGGCGACAACGAGCCCTTCAAGGCCTACATCGCTGCGCACAACAAGGCCATCGACGGCTCACGCGAGCAGGTGAAAAAGCTCATCCCGCTGGCCGAAAAGCTCGGCGTGGTGATCGGCCTCGAGAACGTCTGGAACAACCTCTGGGTGCGCCCTGACCACTACAAAAACTTCGTCGCCTCCTTCAACAGCCCCTGGGTGAAGAGCTACCTCGATGTGGGCAATCATGTGAAGTACCTCATCCCCATGGAGGAGTGGATCAAGACCCTCGGCCCCCTGGTGGCCAAGATTCACATCAAGGACTATGCCCTGGCTCCGGATCAACACAGCGGCAAGTTCGTCCACCTCCGCGATGGCGCCATGCACTGGCCCCAGGTGCGCCAGGCGCTGGACGATATCGGTTACAACGGCTGGCTCACCATCGAAGACAACGGCCTGCCGCTGCCAGAGTTCCGCCGTCGGTTGGACACGATCATTGCCGGCGTGTGATGCTACTTCAGTTGAAAAGGTCTGTTGTTTCCAAGAGCGGAAGGCCAGACGGCTCGTGGAGTGCGTGCAGCTTGCTGCCGCTGTTACAAGCCAGCTTGCTGGCGTGTGCGGTGAAAATCTGCGCCACTGTCCTCGACTGTGCCAGAGAGTGTGGATGCTATGCCCTCGGCTGAAGGAATCCCACGGCCCTTTGCGACGCCAGCAAGCTGGCTGGGAAACAGCGGCAGCAAGCTGCACGCACTCCACGAGCCGCCTGGCCTTCGAAGCGATCATAAGTGTCAGCGCTGCCGTTCAGCGACCGTCTGGCTGGTAGCTTCTCATAACAGGCCCCCGTTGGCTTCAGGAAGCGCTCGGCCGGTAGGGGTGCTTCACGACGGGCTGTGGCGTCAGGCTGGCCGTCCTGATGGCAGGGCTGTCCAGCACGGCAAGGGCCATGGACTGTATCTCACGGGCCAGATCCACTTCGCCCGCCTGCACCACCCTTTGGATATGGTCAACGGTGGATGTAATAAAGCACTCCTCAAAAGACTTTCTCGCTTCCTCGGCCTCCACCTCAGACTCTCCGGCATCCTTGAGATTACTTTTCAGGAGCTTAAACATGGCAAAAATGCCGCTTAAATGCTTCCTGACCAGGGTCAGTTCGCCTGCCTCGATCAGAAATTTTTCGGCATGGAAATAATTGAGCGTGGCAACACCCGGCCAGCTTGCATCGAGTTGTTTGAACAACTCCAGCGTGGCTTCGTTGACCTCCAGGTGCTGGTTGATCAGCTTGATGTCGTAAAACAAGCCCCGATGGAGGTCGAGCTGGTTGAACATCTCCTTCTCGTCGTCATCCAGAGGCCGGGAGGTGGTTTTGGCGTCATGCAACAACTGCCAGCCGGCCGCATCAGCCAGCAGTTGATCCGTTTTTGCCTGCCGGAGTTTCTTCAACGCCTCAAGTGCGGGAGGAAAAACTCCACCCAGCCTGACCCAATGGGACAAAACAGAGGAAAGCTGGACGCCGGCCCACCAAGGACTGGACGCCGGGACGTGCTCATGAAGCCAGAGATGTTTCTCGAGAGCCTCCTGGTAATGGCCTTCCTTGGTCAGGCGCAGGGCCTGGTGATAGGCCTCCCGTGCTTCGTCTTGGGGGCTGTCGGCATCAGGCATGGTCGGTGGAAGACGCTGGCTTTAATCCCAGCCTTCGTCCTCGTTGGCGTTGAGGAAACGCTCGGCATCAATCGCCGCCATGCAGCCCATGGCGGCGGCGGTGATGGCCTGGCGGTAGTGCTTGTCGGCCACATCGCCGGCCACAAAGACGCCGGGGATGTTGGTATGGGCGCCGTGGCGGGGCACGATGTAGCCGGAGTCGTCGGTATCGATCACGCCCTGGAAGAGCTGAGTGTTGGGCACCAGGCCGATGGCGACAAAAACGCCCGCGCAGTCCAGCGTGGTCTCCTCGTTGGTTTTGAGGTTCTTCAGGCGCACGGCGGTGACTTTGTCCTGCTTCACGTCGAGAATCTCTTCCACGGCGCTGTCCCAGATGGGCTTGATCTTGTCATTGGCGAACACGCGGTCGGCCATGATCTTGGAGGCGCGCAGGCTGTCGCGGCGATGCACCAGGTAAACGACGCTGGCGAAGCGGGTCAGGTACAGAGCCTCCTCGCAGGCCGTGTCGCCGCCGCCCACCACGACCAGCGGCTGGTTGCGGAACATGGGCAGCGCGCCGTCGCAGGTGGCGCAGTAAGTCACGCCCTTCGTGTCCAGCAGGTGCTCGCTTTCCAGGCCCAGGTGGCGGTGGCCGGCGCCTGTGGCGATGATCACGGAGCGGGTCTCCAGCACCTCGCCGTCGATGGTGACTTTGAACGGCCGCTGGCTGAAATCGACCTTCTCCACCACGCTGCCGAACTTCGTCTTCGTGCCAAAGCGTTCCGCCTGCTGCTGCATGTTCATCATGAGCTGGTAGCCGTCCACACCCTCGGGAAAGCCTGGGAAGTTCTCAATGATGGTGGTGGTGGTGAGCAGGCCGCCGGGCATGGTGCCGGTGACCAGGAGCGGGGCCAGGTCCGCGCGCGCCGCGTAGAGGGCCGCCGTCCAGCCGGCGCAGCCGGAACCGATGATGATGATGTTTTCCATGATGAGAGGTGCGGAGAGAGGGATACGCACGATGAGCGGGGCAGGGCAGGGGTCAACCGCAGATGAGCAAGGAATTCGGGGTGACGACCCGGGAGCGGCCCGCTAGTAATTCCCCATGTTTACCGGCCTCGTCGAATCCACCGCCCGCGTGCTTGCCCTGGAACCTCGCTCCGGCGGCGCCCGGCTGCGGCTGGACCTGGGCGCGCTGGCAGCCGAGGTGCGGGAAGGCGACAGCATCGCCGTGAACGGCTGCTGCCTGACCGCCACTACCATTGCCGGCGGCGAGGTGGCCTTCGACCTCCTGGAACAGACTCTGAAGGTGACCAACCTTGGCGACCTGGTGCCGGGAGAGCTGACCAACATTGAGCGCGCCATGCTCGCCAGCGCGCGGCTGGGCGGGCATTTCGTGCAGGGCCACGTGGACACCACCGTGCCGCTGCTCACCTGGCGTGAGGAAGGACCGGACTGGCGGCTGGAGGTCGGGCTGCCGGAAGAGGGCAGGGGACTCGTTATTTCCAAAGGTTCCATCTGCCTGGATGGCATTTCTTTGACCGCCGCCGAAGTGCTCGCCGACCGTGTGGTGTGCTGGATCATCCCCCACACCCGGCAGGTCACCCATCTGGCTGGACGACGCGCCGGTCAGCGCATGAACGTGGAGTGGGATCTCCTGGCCAAGCAGGTGCGCGAGCTTGTGCGTGTGGAGCTGGCCCGGCAGGCTTAAGTCCGGCGCTGCAGGCCCTCCTGCACATCACAGTTGACTCCGCCCACGGTGATTCCCAGCGGTGAGGCGTGCCACGCGCATCTGTCTTTTTAAACCCCAAACTGGATGCCACCCATGCCTCTGCGAATCTGTTTTCCTTTCACCTCAGTGCCCCCCAAATCGGGTCAAATCGGCCCTAATCCGACTCAATCCGACCGGATCGCACCCAAAAAACGAGGAACACGACGACTCCCCGCGGCCTGGGCTTGGCTCTCGCTGTGTCCTGCGGAAGCCCCGCGCCCCTCATAGAGCAGCGAAGTTGATTGCCATCACGAAAAAAGATAAACTTCGTCCATGACTCCACTGCCGCCCGTGCCTCCTCCGTTTGGCGATCCTGCCCAGGTTCAGCGCGAAAACCGTACCTCAGTGGTCAAAGGCCTGTCACTCGGCTGCGGAGGCTGCGCCTTGATCGTGCTGGTCGTCGGCGGGGTGATGGGCACCATCATTTATCTCATCATGGCCGGCATCGGCAGCAGCGATGCCGTCACTCAGGCCTTCAACAAGGCCTCGGCCTCCGCGGAGGTGAAGGCGCTGCTAGGCACGCCTTTGCATAAAGGGTTCATGACCACAGGCAGCATCAGCACCAACTACAATAACGGCGAAAAAAGCGGCACGGCGGAAGTGAGTTTCTCCATCTCCGGCCCCAAAGGTTCTGCCAGGGTGGATGCCAAAGCCCATGTCAAAAACGGGGCGTGGATCTTTACGCGGCTGCTGGTGACGCCGGACAGCTCGGGCACACCCATCGATCTGCTGAAACCCACGCCGCTTACCTTGCGGCGGCCGGTGCCGTTCGTGCTCCTGCCTGCCTGAGAAGGGCATCCGCCCAGGCAGCATCGGCTGCAGGCAGGGGCGGCACAGGCTCCGCGTCGTAGTCGATGGTCAGACCATAGCGGCCAGCGGCGTAGGTCTTCTCCAGCAGCGCCTGAAGATCAAGGGTGACAGGCTCGTCCTTGCTCCGCAAGGGGATGCGCATGGCCTTCAGGCGTTCTCGCAAAGGGAAGGCGTAAATGTCCACCAAGCCGCGGCGCCATGGCATGTGGGCGGCTGCCAGGGCATCGCTTGCGCAGCCTGCGGCAGCGGCGGCCTTGCGGCCCCCCATCAGAACAGGGCTGCCCCCACGAATGAAATCGATTTCCACAAGTGTGGTGCCGGATTGCATCACATCTTCCTGCTTTTGCAGGTACTGCCGCCGGCCCTCCCCTTCGGCCTTGTTGGCCGGGCTCACAATCTCGATCACCGTCACGACCTGCCGTCCTCTGGCATCGCGAATTTCGATGTAACTTTCTGTGATCTCCTCTTCAGCCACCCTCACCGAGCACACCGGTTCCGCCAGGGCTGCACCGCCAGTGTCTTCCCGCACCACGGAGGAAGATGTCCGCCAGTCCCGCATGTGAACGTCGGGCACAATGTGCCGCAGCCGCTCGCTCTCACATTCCAGAAACACCCGTTCCTCCGTTCGTGCGACAAGATCAGGAGGAAGCTGCTCGGAAATCGCATCCGCCGCGTAAGTGATGAGGCGTGCGTGGACGCTGCTCCAGCATTCCTGCAGGTAGGGATCAAAGCCTGGAAAAGGGCTTTTCATGGCTGTGACCATAGTCGTGTCTGGCATGTTTGCCAAGAGCGGACCAGGCTACAGCACCGCCAGCAGCTTCTCGTGCATGCCGTCGAAACCACCGTTGCTGAAGACGATGATCACGTCGCCAGAGCGCGTACGCTCTTTGAGCCGGGTGAGGATCGCTTCGGTAGAGGGCTCGTAATAGCACTCGCGGCCGGCGGCATTCACCTCGCGGGCCACCTGCTCGGGGTCCAGCCGCAGCTCCACGGGCACTTTCTCGATGGCGTTAACAGCCGCGATCACGCAACCATCGGAAGCCTTGAGCGCCTCGATCAGCTCGTTTTGCAGCACCTTGCGACGGCTGGTGTTGGAGCGCGGCTCAAACACCGCCCAAAGGCGGCGGCCAGGGTAGCGCTGGCGCAGGCCCTTTAACGTTTCGCGGATGGCGGTGGGGTGGTGGCCGAAGTCATCGATCACCGTGATGCCGTTCTTTTCCCCGCGCTCCGTCTGGCGGCGGAACACGCCTTTGAACGTGGCCAGGCCGGCGCGGATCTGGTCATCATTAAGGCCGCCAAAACGCGCGGCGCAGATCGCCATGGCCGCATTCCGGACATTGAACTCGCCGATCATCGGCAGGCTGAAGGCAGCGCCATTGATGGTGAAGTCCGTGCTGTCAGGCTTGGCTGCGGTGATGACGATGCGGTCCTCGCAGGTTTCACCAAGCCCCACCGTGCGTGTCGGTGCCGGGCAGCGGGTCTTCACCTCCAAGGAGTTGGCGCAGTCGCCATTGATCAGCACCAGGCCGTTGCGCGGCACCTGCAGCGTCATGCGCTGGAAGGCGAGGATGATCTCTTCCAGGTCCCGGAAGATGTCCGCGTGATCGAACTCCACGTTGTTCACGATGGCACACTCGGGCAGGTAGTGGAGAAACTTCGAGCGCTTGTCGAAGAAGGCCGTGTCGTACTCGTCGCCCTCGATGATGAAGTGCGGCGAATCATTGAACCGTGCGCCCACGTCGAAGTTCGAAGGCACCCCGCCGATCATGAAGCCCGGCTTGTGCCCGGCGCTTTCAAACAGCCACGCCAGCAGCGAGGTGGTGGTGGTCTTGCCATGCGTGCCGGTGACGACAAAGCTGCGCTTGCCCTGGATGACGTGACGCTTGAGCAGGCCCGCCATGCTTTCCAGCGGCGCCTTGCGTTCCAGCAGCTCCTCCACCTCCGCGTTGCCGCGCGAGATGGCGTTGCCCACCACGTACACGTCCGCATTGGCGGGCAGGTTGGCGGCGTTGTAGCCCTTCATGAGCGTGATGCCGTTGTCTTCCAGCAGCGTGGACATGGGCGGGTACACGGCGTTGTCAGAGCCCGTGATGGTGTGGCCCTGCAGCCGAAGTGCCAGGGCGGTGGAACCCATCGCCGTGCCACACACGCCGATGAAATGAAAATGTTTGGCCTTGTCCATAAGTCAGGACCCGCGCCGGAGGCAGCGGGGAAAACCGGCTATAGTGCACCCCGGGCGCGGGTGCAACGGCTTGCTGAAAACGCGTCGAAAACGCGGACAACTGCCCGCTTGCGCAGGTTCGCGCCGCCATGGTTGAATGGGCGCATGAAACGGCGTGTTTTGCTGATCGCGTGCGGCCTTGGGGTCCTGAGCGGGTTTGTGCAGGCCAGAGCCGAGCCAAAAAAGGTGCATGTCTTTGTCGCCCTGTGCGACAATGCCACCCAGGGCATCATCCCGGTGCCGCCCAAGATTGGCAATGGCGATGACCTGGACAACAACCTCTACTGGGGCTGCGACGAAGGCCTGCGCAGCGTGTTCCGCAAAGGCAGCGGCTGGGAGCGCACCAAGCAGGAGAAGCCCTCAGGCAGCCCCGTGCTGGAGCGCCTGGAATTCAAGCACTCCTCCGGCGCCACCCTGGTGGCTGAGGCCTACCGCGGCTCGCAGATGAAGCAGTGCCTGCTCGATTTTGAAGCCGCCATCCGCGCGGGAGGCAATGACCTCGTGGCCTTCATCGGTCACAACGGCCTGATGGACCAGGCGCTGCCTCTGATCCAAGCCACCCCCACCCGTCGCAGCGATGTCATCGTGCTGTGCTGCAAGAGCGCCGATTACTTCCGCGACCGCATTGCCGCCCAGGGTGGTAGGCCGGTGCTGCACACCACGCAGCTCATGTACCCCGGCTCCTTCCTGCTGCGCGATGCCCTGGCAGCCTGGCTGCGCGGTGAAGGCGTGGCTGCGCTTCGCGACGCGGCAGCCCGGGCCTATGCGAAAAACCAAGGCATTTCCGTGAAGGCGGCTGCCGGGGTGTTTGCGGACCTGGGTGTGAAGTAGTGCAGCAGGTTGCTAAATTGAACGGCGGGCCGCAGGTTTGGATGAGGGATTGTCCGGCCCGCAATTCAGCCGGTAAAAACAGGCCTGAAAGGCTTGCATTCCCGTAGCCCAGCGGCAAGCGAGCCTGCGAGCGCAGCCCTGGGTTCTTCGCAGGGCAGAAAGAGCGCAAAGCGAGCACTGCTTCAAAGCCCAGGGCTTGCCAGCAGCGCTTTTGATAGGCACTGCTATGGAGAACGGCTGGCGGACATGTCGAGGGTTTGCGCCATCGGTGCCCTGCGGGAAACCCAGGGCTGCGCTCGCAGGCTCGCTTGCCGCTGGGCTACGGGGATCTCAGACCTTCGGTCTGAGAGCCAGCAAATCAGCGCACCACTCCTGCCACCAAAGGCTTCTACCCCTCCTCTTCCGAACTCCCCGGCTCCAGGAACTTCACCGGCTTTTCATAGATCGCCAGCACGATGCAGCCCGCATCACTCACCACGCTGTGATACGTCCCCGGCGCATGCACGCGCAGAGTGCCCGGGCCGATGAGGCCGTTCTGATCGCGCTGCGAACCGGCCAGCACCAGGATGTGCTCCCAGCCCGTGTGCATGTGCAGTGGCACGCGCGCCTCCCGGCGGAAACGGATCAGCGCGGCGGAAGGGCCGTGGATGCCGTCACCGTAGAAACGGTGGATGTCGATGCCGTCGCGGAAATAGGTCCACGGCAGCTCGTCTTGATGGTCAAGGATATGGAAGACTTCCCTCAGTTCAATGAAGGGGAAGGCCGGCACGGTGTCGGAAGGGGCGTCGTTCACAGGTGGTGCCAGTCTAACCGATGGCCTGGATAAAAGCATGCGAATCAGCGACCGCGCCAAACACTCCACCCTGCATCTTGATCATCTTCAGGGCGGCCAGGTAGTTGCCATAGTCCGTGGCACCGGTGCAGTCGGAAAGCATCAGGCACTCATACCCGCGGTCGTTCGCTTCACGCATGGTGGTGTGCACGCACACATCGGTGGTGATGCCTGCGAGCACGATGTTTTGAATGCCCTTGCGCCGCAGCAGCATGTCCAGATCCGTGGCGTAAAAGGAGCCCTTGCCGGGCTTGTCGATCACCGCCTCGCCAGGCAGCGGGGCGAGCTCGGGAATGATGTCCCAGCCAGGTTCGCCGCGGGTGAGGATGCGGCCGCAGGGACCCGCGTCACCAATGCCGGCGCCGATGCGCTGGCTGCGCCAGAGCTTGTTGGCCGGCAGGTCCGAAAGGTCGGGGCGGTGGCCCTCGCGCGTGTGCATCACGTGATAACCTTTGGCGCGGGCGGCAGCGAAGACACGCTGGATCGGCTCGATCGGTGCACGGGTCAGGGAGAGGTCATAGCCCATCTTGTCCACATAGCCGCCGGGGCCGCAGAAATCAGTCTGCATGTCGATGACAAGGAAGGTGGTGTTCTCAGGGCGAAGATCGCCATTGTACGGCCAGGGATAGGGATCGGCTTCAACGTGGGGCATGATGACGGGGAGAGGTTTCAGTCACTTCGAGTAGCAAGGTCCGGTCCAAAATGACGGGGCGATCCAACGGCACCCACCGCTGAATCACCCCGTCACCGCTCAACCATTCCTTAACAACGACCAATTATTTCGCGGCTGCGGACAGTTCGCCCAGCTCTTCGTCTTCCTCCTCGTGATGCGCCGGTGCAGGGGCCGAAGCGGTGGCGTATTTGGCGCAACCACCGAGGATGAGGGCCACGGCAAAGTAGCTGATGGCGACAATCGGCGATTCACCGATGCCGATCTTCTCGCCGTGCATGAGGCCGAAGAAAGTGAGGACACCGCCCGCGGCGGCAAAGGCCGCGCCTTTGACGAACTTGCGCTCGATGATGAAGACGGCCACAGCCGCCAGGATGACACCCGCGAGGATGGAACCGCCGCCCATCACTTCCAGGCCGTGGTAGAGCACGCCCACCTGGCCCAGGTTGTCCAGGCCCACCTTGGCGGCATTGGTGCCGGCTGCGCCCAGGGAGTTGTCGATCAAGAGCTTGCCCCAGGCCGCCAGGTGCGGGGTCAGGGCCAGGATGATGGCCGGCGCATGGCTGCGCGGCGTCTCCTGGAAGGCCTGCGCACCGATTAGCATGCCGATGTAAAGCAGGATCGGCGAGATGGCCACAATGGGGATGAGCGAGGACATCAGCGAGATGATGCCGAAGGTGCAGAACACGATGACCACGACGCCGGTCGCAGCAGAGTAGCCGATGCGGCCGCCCATCGACTTCCAGCCCGGATGACCGATGTACACCGCATTGATGAAGGGATTGCCCAGGCAGCAGCCGATCAGGCTCACTACGCCGTCCGCCGTCAGCACGCGGGTGGTGGGGAAGTCATCACCGGCCACCGAGGCGCTTTCCACATTGTCGAGCGCCTCCACGAGGTCGTAAATGCCGAAGGGAATCGCCGTCACCAGAATCACACCCAGGAATTGGAAGCCGGAGAAGATGTGATCCACGGCAGGAAGCGGGACGGAGAAGCCGAAGTTGGCAAAGGAGTCATGCAGCTTCGAGAGCGCCATGCCGCCATAGCTGCCGCCAAAGAGCGTGGAGCCCCAGGCGATCAGCGAGCCCACCGCAATGGCGATCAGGCCGGCGGGGATGCCCTTGTAGTAGCGCACGCCGCCGAACCAGCTCAGCAGGATGATGGCAAAGCAGGGGATGCCGATGAGCGGGGTCTGAAACATCTCAAGCGCGGGCCGCATGGAGATGAAGCTGATGGACACACCGGCCAGTGTGCCGAGCAGCGCAGCGCGCGGTGTGATCTTGCGCACAATGGGGGCGATGAAGCCGCCGATCATGAGCACGAAACTTTGAATGAACACCCATGTCAGCCCCGCCTCCCAGCCTTTGATGGGATCACCGGTCTTCAAGGCGATGGGCAGCATGATCACGAAGGTCACCACAAACATGTGCGGCACGCTGATGCCGGAAGGCAGCGCGCAGACATCCGTGCGCCCGGTTTTCTTCGCCAGCCGGTAGGCCAGCCAGGCATAGTAAATCGTGCTCATGCACAACATCAGGCCCGTGGCGGGCAGGATGCGGCCGAACACGATGGCATCGGGCATTTTGAGAACGAAGCGCAGCAGCGCCGTCAACGTGAGAAGGTTGACAAGGATGTTGGTCCCGAAGCCGAAGAAGGCGTTCCAGTCTCCGGGAGTCCAGATTTTGGGTTTGGTGTCGGTGGTCATGGCAGGAGGGCGTGTGGGTTGTCGTTAGCGCATGGAAAGTGGAGGAGGTCCTTCCGGCTCAGGTGAGCGCGGCAAGGATCTGGGAGGAGTGGGTGACCCAGCCAAAGATGCCGCCCTGGGCCTTGATCATGTTCAGGCCCATCTCCTGGAAGACGGGAAAGTAGGAGCCCACGCAATCCTCAGGCACGAGGCATTCAAAGCCGCGGTCATTGGCCTCGCGCACGGTGGTGTTTACGCACACCTCGGTGGTGACTCCGGTAACGATGAGCTGCGTGATGCCAAGGTTCTGCAGCAGCGCGTGCAGGTCGGTGGCAAAGAAGGCGCCCTTCCCCGGCTTGTCGATCACCGGCTCCAGGGGCAGCGGATAGAGTTCGGGAATGATGTCCTGGCCCGGCTCGCCGCGCACCAGGATGCGGCCCATGGGGCCCGCGTCGCCAATGGTTTTCTTGCCCTTGCCACGCACTTTCTTGGCCGGCGGCAGGTCGCTCAGGTCAGGCCGGTGGCCTTCGCGGGTGTGCATCACCGTGAGCCCGGCGGCGCGCCAGGCAGCGAGCAGCGCCTTGTTAGGCTCGATGGTGCGGCGCAGTTGTGAGACATCGTTGCCCAGCATTTCGCCGAAGCCCCCGGGCTCAAGGAAATCACGCTGCATGTCAATGATGAGCAGGGCGCACTTTTCAGGCACCAGATCAAACGCATACGGCTCGGCTTCGATGCTCAGGAGGTCCTTCATGGCAGTGATTTCCTTGGGGAGGTTTGGGGGCTTCGGCGCTGGGAGGATGCCAAGAGTTAGAAGAAGATGGAGATGCCGCCGTGGACCTGCCAAAGGTCCTTGGTGTGCTCGTGGGCGGTGAGCACATCGTTGCCATCCAGAAGACCTGTGTTGTTGAGGTGGTAGTACTTCACCCCGGCGTAGAGGCTCCAGGAGCCCAGGTCCTTGGGGATGAAGCTGAGCGGCACGCTGGCCTTCACTTCAGAGCAGAACACCGCCAGCCCCGAGCCGCCGCCCGTGCCGTCGAACTTCTGGTAGAAGTCCTTGCTCACGATGTTGATGAAGTTGGGAAACTCCACTTTCACGGGCCCGATGTTCACGGAGGGATCGATGCCGAAGGTAAAGTAGTAGCCGCCCACCGAAGTGGCCGGGTCGAATGTCACCGTCGCCTTCTTCGAGAGCTCGTTCCAATAGGCGATGTAAGGGTGCAGGGCGAAGGGGCCGAGGATCTTCGTGTCATCGTAATCGAGCTGGAGCTGAAGGTGCTGCGAGGTCGGGTAGGAGTTCACGATGCTGTCGAAGGCCGTGTAGTTGACTTCGAACTTCCAGTTGTCGGCGAACTTGAAGGCCAGGCCGCCGATGGGGTCGAACTCATTCCAGTGTCCCGGATCGGCGCCCGACTTGCGGCTGTGAATGGAGCTCCACACACCGCCCGTCAGGGTGATGTCCTGGATGAACGCGTTCTTGTCGGAGTACATGTCCCAGAAGACCAGGAACAGGGGTTGAAAGATGAGGCCGCGGTTCTCCACATCCAGGCCGCGCGGCGTGATGTAGTGATCCGAGAAGTCCAGTTGCAGCAACGCATGGAGCGAGGATTCCGGCGGCGGCGGTTGGACGGCTTCCGTGGTTTTCGTATCCGCAGTGCCGGCAAAAGCCGGGGTGCTGAGCAGGGTGCATGCGGCCAGCGAGAGCATCGCCAGCAGCCTGCACAGGCGTCGTGGGGGAGGTAGTTTCATGGATAGTGGGGAGTGAGGTTGGATAACGCCCGCCTGCGTTTGCATCCCTGGTGCCAGGTGTGGCAAAAATCGCTGGAAGCCTTGATTCTACGGGCTTCCAGCTTCATGAGTGAGGAGCGGGAAGCTGCCTCCCGCTGTTGCAGGTGTTGCGCCATGCGACACCTGGCGCGGCAGGGTGCAACACAACCATGGCCGGCACTCCCCGCGAACCAGGGACATGAGCGCCTCCACGACCCCCGCCGAGCAACGCGAGCACCTGTACAAGCTGCTCAAAGGATTCAACACCGCCATGCTGG
>FTCC01000888.1_pt1 | contig 20325 bp, 10 predicted proteins | sample 1639481 | NCBI WGS metagenome assembly FTCC01 (sample SAMEA3914864, study PRJEB12502) | metagenome | biome: forest; material: soil | place: USA | collected 2012-03-12 | depth 0.3 m | reverse complement strand
GCATCGCCCCATACCTGATGCAGGGGCGCATCCAGGGCCGGCTTGAACTCCAGGTTCTTGCCGGCCAGGGAGGGGCCGCACATGGATACGGCCTGCTTCACGGTCTCATGCAAATCCACAGCGCCACGCTGAAGCTGCAGCTTGCCTTTGAGGATGCCGGTGAAGTCCAGCAGATCGTCCACCAGCCGGGCTTCCAGTTCGATGTTGCGGCGGATGAGGGTGAGCCATTCCACCCGCTCCTTCGCCTCGATCTCGGGAGTGGTCTCCAGCATGCGCGCGGCATTGAGCGCTGGCGTGAGCGGTGTGCGCAGCTCGTGGCTGAGCACGGCCAGGAAGTGATCCTTGGCCTGGTTGGCCTCCTCCAGGTCCCGCGCCCGTGCCGCAAGATCGGAGGCCAGCTCCTTCAGGTCGCGCGAACGGCTGGTCACCTCCCGCTGCAAGGTGTCGCGGGTCAGCTTGGCGGTGAGCAGGTTGTGCACGCGCGCGCGCAGTTCCTCCACCAGGAAGGGCTTGGTCACATAATCCTGCGCGCCTTGCATGAGCAGCGAAGGCTGGTTGTCCTCCGCCGGGCGGGCGGTGAGCACCAGCACCGGCACGTCCTCCAGGCGCGGGTCTTTCCGCAGCTCGGCCACCAGTTCATCACCGGTCATCTCCGGCATCATGACGTCCGTGACGATGAGATCCGGCGGCTGTTCGCCAGCCAGCCTCAGGCCTTCACGGCCGTTACTCGCACGCAGCACGCACCCTTCGTTGGACAGCACGCGGCAGATGAACTCGCTCATGTCCCAGTTGTCTTCCACCACGAGAATCAGGGGCGCGCGGCCTGCCTGTGCTGGTTTTTCAGCACCCTCGGCGGCATCGGTGCCGGACACGGCAGCTTCACCGGCCTGCCGCCCCGAAAGGGCATACATCTCATTGGTGGACGACCAGGGAGTGACATTGACATTGCGCCCCGCCGGCGCGGTGAGCGGCAGGCGCACGAGAAAGGCGGCCCCGCCCAGCGCTTCTGACTTCCGCACCTCCACGGTGCCCTTGTGGTGCTGCACAAACTCTTTCACAATGGAAAGCCCCAGCCCTGAGCCGCCAAAGCGTTTGCGCGTCTGCGGATCGCCCATCTGGAAGCGCTCGAAAATGGCATTGTGGAAGGCCGGGTCCACACCAGGGCCGGAATCCTCCACCAGCAGCTCCGCCATGCCGCCTTCCTGCCTGACAGTGAGCAGCACCTTGCCATCGCGAGGCGTGTAGTTGAGCGCGTTGGCAAGCAGGTTCATCACGATGCGCTGGACCTTGTCGCCGTCCACCTGAGCCGTCACTTCGTCGGGGGCGACGATGGCCAAATTCACCCGCTGGTCCGACAGGGTGGAATCAAACACACTCTCCATGAAGCGGGCGAGGGCGCTGAGATTGACCAGCGAGTAGTTTAGCTCAAAGGCGCCGGCCTCGATCTTGGACACGTCCAGCAGGTCGTTCACGTACTTGTGCAGCAGCAGCGTGTTCCGCCGCATCATGCGCAGATCCATCTGCATTTCGTTGGTGACAGGGCCCTTCATGAGCCGCTCCAGCGGCGCGGAGATGAGGGTGAGCGGCGTGCGCAGCTCGTGGCTCACGTTGGCAAAGAAGCTGGTCTTCAGCTCATCGAGCTGCTTCACTTTTTTGTAGAGGCCTTCCAGCTCCGTGTAGGCTGTCTCCAGCCGTTCCTTGCGCTCGGTGGAGGCCCGCGCGTGCTCCAGCAGGCTGCGCACCTTGGGGATGAGCGGTGGCAGCAGGATGGCAGTGATCACAGAGGCGAGGGCGGTGAGCAGCTTCACCACCCCGGCCAGCCAGTAGCGCGGATGTTCGGCCTGCAGGGTCCAGACTTCAATGAAGTGGGTGGTGCCGCAGGCAATGATGAACAGCGCAAAGGCCAGCATCATCCAGTGAAAGGGCAGGCTCTTGCGCACGCTGACCACCAGCCAGGTGAGGGTGCAGGAGATCGCCACATAGGAGAAGCCGATGACCAGGTCCGAACTTCCATGCAGCCACATCAGCGGCCTGTTAAACATGTAGCAGTGCGCATGCGACATGAAGCCCTGCTCCGGCGGCCCCCGCAAGATAAAGTACACGGCACCCGCAAGCGCCAGGACGGCGAGAAGCGAAAGAAAGGATTTCATGCGACGACGGGAGAAAAATTCGCCAGGAACGTTCGCCCCCTAGTGCGGGCCCAACGGGGAAACCCTTCCTGGCAGGCAGGAACACGGCGCAACTAGAGGCAGAATTCTGCCTGCATCAAGGTGAACCCCGCAGGCCTGCCTGCATTGCCCGTCACCCGTCTTCCAGCCGGCCCCTTACCTGCGCCTCCGCCCGTCCACCTGATAGGAAATGGGCATGATCATCGCCGCGCCCACCAGGGAGCCGATGAAACCGGTCGGCCCGGTCTCCGCATACATGCCGGCCAGGCGGCCCATGCAGCCTGCCAGCAGCGCGCCCACCACGCCCCATAGCATCGTGATCAGCCACTCGCTGGGATGCTTTCCCGGGATCGTGAACTTGGTGACCGCTCCAGTGAAAAGACCAACGACGACGATCCAAAGCAGGGACATAAGACGGGTTTCGAGTTTAGGTGGACGGCCTGATTTCCCGGCGGAAAATCCTCACCAGCGAGCATTCGCATGATGCCTCCTCCGCGCGTGTGTTGAAGTACATGAATTTGAACATTCAAAGCTGTTGAATGGTCGCGACCGGCTTCGGATCATCCGGCGCCTCCAATCGATGCCACTGCTCTTCACCGCTCACGGCGGCATTGCCTGAAAGACACAGGTAACCGCGTTCCCGGAGCTGCTTGCGGGCGCTTGGAAGCTTGGGGAAATCGTTGATTTCCAAGGAGTTTCTTTGACCCTCAAGTCGGTCCCAGTACGTAATTCGGTATTCGCTGCCCATGATGATGGTTTTCTGGCCTTCGCAGCACCTGAATGGCACGCGCGTATGCCTGATGGCAAAATCAGGGACGGATGAACCAAAGTTCATAGCGACGCTTTCTGCTTCGCAGCCAAGGGGCGCCCGATAGCGCCCAGGCACGTTGAAAAGGTGCCGCGAACTCAGGGGTGGTTTCGCTGATGGCCCCGGCAGCAGTCGCGGCACCTGGTAGTGTCATTAATTCACGAAGCCAGTCTCAATAAGGGACTGGCGGGGTTCATTTTACCTTGCGGACGTTCCAGAAGGCACACGCATTGTGTTTCGCCCGCGTCGTCCACGTAGGACCACGCAAACGCCCGTTTAGCTAGCGGGTTGCCCGTGAGGGTGAGGGTCTCCACCTCGCCTTGCCATACGGTCTTGCCGTCCATCACTTCATGGACCTTAGGCGTGCCTGAATGTGAGCACGGGCAGTGCTCCATGGCGAAGACCGCCCGTTTGAGGTTTAGAAGCTCTTGGCGGGGCATTCGCCCACACTTTCCACAAGTTCAGCCACCGTCTACTAAGGAGACTCAACGCCCGCCTCCATGGCTGGCGTGCAGCGAATCGTTCCGTGGGTTCTGGTAAAGTTGTAGTATGCGTAATGCAATCGCCGCTTCGAAGTTTTCCCGTTTTTGCTAAAAGCATTAGTCAGGCGAGACAGGCGGCGGAAGTGCATGCGTAGCGTGTGATTCTGCTTTTCCACGAAGGAGGTAAATGCTGTTGCCTTCGCAGAGCATTAAGACTGCTGCGATTTTCTTTTCGTTTGGAAGGGTGTTCATCATGAGCATTTATAACACATCCGGCGTGACCTCTAAAGTATTTTCCGGAAATTCATTTTGCAATTTCCGGAAAGTGTGTGTTTGTGTTTCCTGAAGCCCGCCACATTATGACTGACCAGTTTACATTCCCTTGGATGGCCGATGGGAGCATTGAGATCACTCCGGAACAGGCCAATTTGGTCCTACAAATCGAGGAGGGCCAGTTCTCGGACGTGAAGGCTACCGCCATTGTGCCAGCTAAACTAAGCCACACCATTTCCGCGTTCGCCAACACGGATGGAGGTGAAATTTATATTGGCATCGCTGAGACAATCCTAGGTGGCAACGTGAAAAAGCGAGTGTGGGCCGGGTTTCCGGACATCGAATCCGCCAACGGTCACATGCAGCCGTTTGAGAAACACTTCCCTCTAGGGAAAGATTTTCATTATGAGTTCCTTCGCTGTCCCAATCAGCCAGGCATTGTGTTGCATGTGATGGTATCCCGCACTCCTAGCATTGTCCGGTCTACTGACGGAACTGCCTATGTGCGGCGGGCTGCCCAAAATCTCCCCCAGAAAACTCCGGAAGAACTACGCCGCCTTGAGTTTACCAAGGGGGTGACCTCCTTTGAGGTGAACCCTGTTAAGGTGGACAAGGAAATCTTGATCGAATCTCCGGTGACCCTTGAGTTCTTGAAATGGGTGGTCCCTAACGCGCAGCCTGAGACGTGGCTAAAAAAGCAATCCCTGTTGACGGGCGGAATGCCCACGGTTGGCGGGCTTCTGCTATTTTCTGAGGAGCCACAAGCCCAACTACCCAAGCATTGTGGCATCAAGGTTTACAGGTATGAGACGCAAGAGGCGGAAGGCTTCCGAGACGTTCTAACTTTTACCCCAATCACGGTCGAAGGCTGTCTAAACCTTCAAATACGCGAGGCTGTGAGGGTGACCATTGAACAGACGGAAAAGATTCCCCATTTTGGAGAGGGTGGTCTCGAAAAGATCAAATACCCCCAGGAAACTCTGCATGAGATTATAACCAACGCCGTCATTCATCGCGATTACAGCATCGCAGACGACATCCACATCCGGATTTTTGACAACCGTATCGAGGTGCAAAGCCCCGGCAGGCTCCCAGCTCACGTTACCACCAAGAATATTCTGAATGAGCGCTTCGCCCGCAATGGGGCCATTGTCCGACTCCTGAACAAGTTTCCGGACCCGCCGAACAAAGATGTTGGAGAGGGGCTGAATACTGCCTTTGATAAAATGAAGCAGCTTGGCCTACGTGATCCGGAAATCGAAGAACGGGGGAGTGATTTGCTTGTCACAATTCGCCATGAACCGCTCGCCTCTCCGGAGCATACAATTATGAAGCATCTGGAGACGCACTCCACAATCCGGAACAAGAAAGCCCGCGAGATCACCTTTATCTCCGACCCTGATAAAATGAAACGTATCCTCAGCAAGATGGCTGACAACAAGGGGCCTATTGAACAAGTTCCTGGAAAACGATTCGGGGGCACCGAGTATCGCAAAAGAATAGAATAGGACTTCGGTTAACCTCTTAATGATACTGAGCGCCAAATTAGGACACTAACCGGCCCCCCTGTGACTTGACCGCCTGTCAAAACCTGGCCTTGAACCCCAGCGAAAGAAACGGCGCCGGCACCAGCGTGGTGCCCTTGCTTTGAAGCTGATAAAAATCCATCGTCCGGTCCAGCGACCAGCCTGCCTGGACCGTGCTGCTCCAGCCAGGGGCGAACTCGTGCTCCCACTGCACCCCCGTACGGGTCTGGTAGTACTCCAGCTTTTCACGATGGCCTAGGGGATCATCCGTCTGGAAGCCGGTGCCCATCACATTGGCAAAGGCGGAAAGCGTGTCGCCCTTGTTGACCGACCAGGCGATGAAGCTGTTGGGAAACACCAGGTCCGCCTCCAGCTTCTCGTTGATCTTCCACACCAGGCCGCCCACTGGCAGGAAGGGATAGCGGGTGAGCCGGGCGTAGTACACGCCGAAAGCCGCATCCAGGCCTTTGGTGATGGGATAACCGGAAGCCAGCGTCACCGGCACATCATAGGTGCCGTGATCCACATTGGCTCCGGAGTGCCAGCCCGGCTGCAGTTCCAGGATAAACACCGGATCTTCGTCCACCCTGTACTCCAGGTCCAGGTGGCCGCCGATGGCCTGGAGCGTGTCCGGCAGGCCAGCCTTGCCTTTGCCAAAATCGAAGCGCTCGTACTCCATGCCCCAGACAAAGTGCCACTGGCCGTCGAGCTTATGATCCATCAATGCCGCAAAGCTGGAGCGCACCTCCGCTTCGTTGGGCACGGGCAGAGTGTAGCTGAGCGTGGACTCAATGTTGAAATCGGCACCCCGGAGAACGGGGGCAGCGAGGAGCGTGGCAATGACGAGGGAGAAGCGCATGCTGTCGTTTTTTCAGTCCGGCCTGACCGGGGTACAATCCACTACAGCGCGCTGCAAGTCATCATGTAATTCCGCCGGAATGCCCTGCCAGACGGTGGCGGGCGGCACATCTTCGCCCTTCATCACCAGCGACAGCGGGGCAAGCACGGCGCGCGGCTCCAGCAGGGTGTCATACAGCATCACCGCGCGCTGGCCGATCACAGCGGCCTCGCCCACCCGCACATGCGAGAGCTTCATCACCCGGTCTTCAAACAGGTGCGTCTGCAGGTTGATGTTCTCCGCGAGCTGCGCGTCATCGGCGATTTCGATGAGGTCGAACTCCGTCACGTAAGTGGTGTCGCAGTACACCCGTCTGCCGATCTTCATGCCAAAGAGCCGCATGAACACATTGAAAAGGGGCGAGCCGGTGAACCAGTTCAGGAGCATGGGCAGCGCGATGTTTTCATAGATGCTGGTGGCCATTTCGCTGGCCCAGACAAAGGGCGACCACAGTGGGGCCATGCGCGGCTTGTACCGGCGCACCAGCAGCCACTTCATCGCCACGGCAAACAAGGTCATGGCCGTGCCCACAACGAAGAAGCACGCAGGCGCCAGCATCAGCGCCACGGGCATCGAATGATGACGCGCGAGCTGTCCCTGCGCATCCACCGTCACAACAAAGCCCAGCGAAATAACAAACTGCGGGATGATGACGCGGAAAAACTCGATGATGTACCGCAGCCACACGATCCGCAGCGGCGGGGCAAAGAGCACGCTCTCATCATAGTCCTGCACCACCTGGCGGCGCTGCAGATGCAGGGCGGGCGAGCCTAACCAGGAGCTGCCTGCTTCCAACGGCGGGCCATGCTTGTGCGACATCACGCCCAGCAGGCTGCCTTTCTCCATGTGGCAGCCCAGCGACAGGTGCGCGCAGTTGCCCACGAAGGCGCGCGACGCCACCTCCGTGTGCTTCACGTTGAACCAGCCGCGATGAAACACCGCCGCCCCCAGCGTTGCCTGATCAGCCACGAAACTGTACTCGCCCAGTGTCAGCAGGTTGGGATCAAAGAAATTCACCGTGCTGATCTCCGAGCCCCGGCCCGCCTTCACGCCGAGCATGCGCAGCCAGTACTTCGTGTAGATCGTGGCATACAGGCTGTAGATCACGTCCAGGCTGGTGCTCACCAGCTTGTCGCAGAACCATTTGCGCCAGCCAATGACGGAATGCACCGGGTACACGCCCTCGGCCATGCGCGGCAGGACCAGCCATTTGGCAAAAGCGAGCATGGCGCAGGAGAACAGCACGTTTGCCACGCCGCCCGGTATCGCCCAGGCCAGCACCAGCCCCCAGTCGCCATGCTTCACCGGTTCCTCCAGCAAGGCGATGCACGGCGCCTGCGAGGCAAACATCATGAGATACAGGACCACAGCCCCGGCCAGATAGGCCAGGGTGGCACCGAGGGTGAGCGGCACAGGCTTGCCACCATCGCGTTCCATCAGCTCCCGCAACGCCTCGGGCATCTCTGCCGGGCGCGCGGGCGAGCCTTGCCAGAACTCACCCTCCGGCACATGGCCATGGCGCGGCACCAGTGACTGCTCGCCAAGCATTGCCCCCTTGCCGATGGTGCTGCCCAGGAACACCAGCGAGTTCGTGCCGATGTAGGCATTGTCGCCAATGGTCACCGGCTGCATGTACAGCCAGCCGTCGCGGATTTCATGCGCCAGCACGTCCACGTTGTAACCGATGTGCGCGCCAGCCCCCACGCTGACAAGATCGGGCAGGAGCAGGTTCTTCGAACCGATGTAGCAGCCGCTGCCAATCTTCGCGCCCAGCAGCCGTAAATAGACGCGCATCACCGGCGTGCCCGCGAGGTAATCCAGCGGCACAAAGCGCAGGGCGGTGCGCACCGTCCACCAACGCAGGAAATACGTTCCCCACAAGGGATAGCGTCCCGGTTTGAAGCGGCCGATGACCAGCCATTTGATGGCAATCGGCAGCAGCAGCCATACCACCACCGTCATGCACACATAGGCGCAGGCGATCAGCGCCCAGTTACCCAGTTCATCCACATGCAGGGCTTCGGTGAGCGTTTCAGAAAAGAAAATCAGAAGCACATAGACGGCAAGGAACTGCACGCAGCCCGCGAGCCAGACCTGCCACGCGAAGGCCTTTCTTACCTCCCGATCAGCAGATGCTTTAGCTTCCGGAGCATGCGCATCCAGGAAGGCGGCCATCTCCCGGATGGTGGGGTGCTTGTAGATGTCGCCCATCGACACACCGACAAACCGAGGCTGCTTGCGCAAGGCGGAAACGACCGTGGCCGCGAGCAACGAGTCGCCACCCAGGTCAAAGAAGAAATGCGCCGTGGCCGAGACCTCGCCCAGCTTGAACGCCTCGGCCCAGGCTTGAGCCAAGGCCTGCTCAGTTGGCCCTTCAGGCAGCACTGCCTCGGCTCCCGTGGCCATGAGCCGGGGCGTGACCGGCGGCGGCAGCCGGCTGCGATCGGCCTTACCGCTGGCCAATGTGGGGAACACCGGAAGCACCTCCAGATGCGCTGGCACCATGTAGCTGGGCAGGTGCGTGATCAGCTCGGTGTGAATCGCGCTGCGCCAGTCCTCGCCCGGTGTGAAACCAGCCTGCAGAACCAGGTAGGCCACCAGCACCGTCGTCCCATCCGGACCGGTATAAGGATGCGCCAGGGCCGCGCTCACATGGGCCTGGGCGGTCAGCACGCTCTCGATTTCCCCCAGCTCGATGCGGTAGCCACGAATCTTCACCTGCGTGTCGATACGGCCCAGGAACTCAATCTCACCATCGGGTGATTCACGCCCCAGGTCGCCCGTGCGGTACAGGCGGGCACCGGGAATGAAAGGATCGGCGACGAACTTCTCCGCTGTTAGCTCGGGCCGGTTGATATAACCCCAGGCCACGCCCGGACCGCCGATGCAAATCTCGCCGCTCTCCCCCGCTGGCACGGGTTTCAGGGCTTCGTCCAGCACGTGAATCTGATAAGTCGGCAAGGCCTTGCCGATCGTGACAGGCCGGCCGGCACTGAGCTCGGCCATGGAGGCGGTAATCGTCGTCTCCGTGGGCCCGTAAGTGTTGAGCATCCGCCGCCCCGGCCGGCTCCAGCGCTGCACCAGTTCCTGCGGGCAGGCTTCACCGCCGACGTTGAGCGTGTGCAGGTCCGGCAGGTCGCCCTGAAGAGTGGCCAGCAGCGTGGGCACCGCGTACATCACCGTCACGCGCTGCTGCATGAGAAAGGCGTGCAGTTCGTCCCCCACCAGCCGCATTTCGCCAGGCGGCGGCACCAGGGCTGCGCCCGCGATCCAGGTGGGCCACACCTCCTCCAGCGAGAAGTCGAAGGAAGGCGTCATGCCTTGATACACTCTATCATCCGGTCCTACACCGTAGAGCGCCGGCACCACCTGCAGGAAGTTCACGATGTTGGCATGCGTGACCCCCACTCCCTTCGGTCTGCCAGTGGTGCCGGAGGTGTAGATGATGTAGGCCAAGTCATCGCTGGCAGGGGCCGGCAGCGGCAGGGCGGATTCATCCGCCGGCCAGGCAGCGCGCTCCGCCTCGATGGTCATTTCACTGCACCCGGCGTCCACCCGCTTCTCACCAATGAGCAGGCAGGCAGCGGCATCCTCGCAGATGAAGGCCACGCGCTCCGGCGGGAACGAAGGATCGACCGGTACATAGGTGGCGCCGGCTTTTAATGTGGCCAGGATCGCCAGGTAAGCCTCAATCCCTGGGCGCAGCATCACCGCCACCCGGGCACCTGGGCGCACGGCATGATGCACGGCCAGATGATGCGCCAGCCTGTTAGCCTCGGCATCCAGCGCCGCATAGCTCCAGGTGCGCTGCGGCGTGATCACCGCCACCGATTCCGGCAGACGCGCGGCGGTAGCTTCAAAGAAGTGCTGGAGCCGGCTCATGCCGCCTTCTTCGCAGGGGCGGACGTCATCTTGTGGCAGGTGCAATTGCCCCAGCGGTAAAGATGCATCCGGTGCAGAAGAGCCCGGGCCTCGGATGCACCGCCGCCGATGACGATCTCGGGGATGGTGAGGCCGAACACCGCCAGGCTGATGGAAGGCTCCAGCGCCACCACGCAATGCCATGTCTGCTTGGGCACAAACAAGGCGTCGCCAGCTTCCACTCGGGCATAGAGGCCGTTGGTCTTGGCGAAGTCTTCACGCTCACGCGGCTGCTCATCGAGCTTGGAGATGTTGATGTCGCTGAGCGTGGCGCCCCAGTCATACTTCATCGAGGTATGCATCAGCGGCGTGTTCTCCGGCGGGAACAGCAGGAACTCCTTCGTGCCCGTCACCTGGCAGAACCAGTTGTTGGGGAAGTCGTAGTGCAGGCCGGTGACCGTGTTGGACGGGCCCATGAACACGTACTCCCAGGTCCAGCGCCAGCCGGGCCAGACGCTGCGGATGTCGAAGTCCTTTTTGAGCTCCGGGAACTCGTTGAGGATGTCCCACTGCGCGAGGTACACGCGGTTGGGCGTGAACGTCTTGAGGTGATCCCAGTTGAGGTGGAAGCGCTCGCCCGGCTGCAGCTGCTTCCACTGCCGCTCTGGACACAGCCCGGCATCCACATCCCAGTTCTGCCGGATGGTGCGGGCAGCCTCGCCCAGCTCGCGCAGATAAGGGGCCACCGGCAAGTCCAGCGGCTGCTTGGTCACCCCCTGCTCCACCAGGCCGTTTTGAAAGCTGCTGATGACCTCAGAGCCGTCCTTGCGCTTCAGATCTGCCAGCTTTTCAAACGACCACTTGTCCCATGCGGGCCACTGTTTGACCGCTCCTTTGACCAGCAACGGACGCGACCGGGGCTGGAAGCCGCCCGCGCGGTTCAGCTCCTCGGCCGTGATCGTGTCCACCAATTGAAAACTCGGTCCTTGATAAGAACTCATGCTTCCAAGCATGTAGCGGAGACGCCCGCGCGCGAGCGGGAAATGCCCTTATCCAGATGACAGTTTGTTCATCTGATGAGGGCACTTATAAACGGCCCCGCCGTTACTTCAGTTCCGGCACGTCCAGCCACTTGCGCTCGGCCCAGGATTGCAGGCCAAGTTCAGCCAGCTGCACGCCTTTGGCGCCTTCGCGCAGCGTCCAGGGGAAGGGCGTGTCCAGCGCCACATGCTTGAGAAACTCCTCCCACTGGATCTTGAAGGCGTTGTCATAGGTCGTGGCATCCGGCACCTCCTGCCAGCTGCCGAAGAAGTCGATCGGCTGGTCGATGTCCGGGTTCCAGGTCGGCCGCGGCGTGGTGCCCAGGCTCTGGGCCCAGCACTTGCGCAGGCCCACGATGGCCGAGCCCTGCGTGCCATCCACCTGCATCGTGAAAAGGTCGTCGCGGCGTACCCGCACGGTCCACGAGCTGTTGAACTGGCAGATGATGTCGTTCTCCGTCTCGATCGTGGCGTAGCACGAATCATCCGCCGTGCAGGCATAGGGCTTGTTCTGTTCGTCCAGCCGCTTCGGCACGTGAATGGCGCCGGTGCAGCTCAGGCTCTTCACCGGACCGAAAAGGTTGTCGATGACGTAGCGCCAGTGGCAGAGCATGTCCACCATGATGCCGCCGCCATCCTCTTTGCGATAATTCCACGATGGCCGCTGGGCCGGCTGGCCTTCATGCTCGCCGGTGAAGACCCAGTAGCCGAACTCACCACGCACGCTGAGGATGCGGCCAAAGAAGCCCTGGTCGCGCAGCATCTTGTACTTGCGAAAGCCGGGCAGCCACAGCTTGTCCTGCACCACGCCGTTCTTCAGTCCCGCGTTCTCGCACAACGCGGCCAGGCGCAGCGCCTCGCTCGTTTCCACGGCGGTGGGCTTCTCGCAATACACGGCCTTCTTCGCCGCCACCGCCATCTCGACAAACTTGGCGCGCTGCAACGTGCCGGAAGCATCGAAGAAGATCTCATAGGCCGGATCGGCCAGCACGGCCTCCACGTTGGTGCTGTACTTTTCCACGCCCACGCGCTTCGCCAGATCGCGCAGCTTGTTTTCATTGCGGCCCGTCAGGATCGGGTCCGGCATCAGCGTCAGATCATCATTAATCTTCACGCCCCCCTGCTTGATGATCGCCATGATCGATCGGATCAAATGCTGGTTGGTGCCCATGCGCCCCGTGACGCCGTTGAGGATGATGCCGATCTTTTTCATGTGGAGACGCCAAGGAGAGCACAGTCCGGGGCCGTTCGTCAACCTGTGGAAGCAAAAGCCCGCTTTCTGATGCAAAACGCGATGTTTGCCACGTTATCCTCCACCCATGAAATCATTCATTCCAGTCTTCCTCGTTCTTGCCGCCTCTGCCATCCATGCTGAAATCCCCGCCAGCGATTACACCCGCGCCATCTTTTCCGATGACTTCTCCGGGGAAGGCTTCGGCAAGCGCTGGGGCCACTACAAGAGCTCCAGCGTGGTGAAAGACGGCGTGCTCCACGGCATCACCGCGGAAACCTCCGACCATCCGGCGGTGGACAACATCGTCATTCCCGGCGAGCGCGACCTCGAGGTCTCCGTCAAGTTCCAGTACACCAGCGACAAAGCACAGGGATTTAACATCTGGTTTGATGACAAGAACTACAAGGGTTCGCACGCCGGCCATATCTGCAGCGTGGTGGTGAACCCCGGATCGGTGAACATGTCCGATGCGAAGACCGGCCGGTTCATGAACGAGATCTACGAGAAGTCCAAGGCCACGCCGCCAACCCTCACCGCCGAAGACAAGAAGCTCCTGACCACCAAGAGCAAGAACGTGAAGGTGGAGCTGGCCCGCAAGGAATGGCACACCCTGGTGGTGCGCACCAAGGGCGACGAAGTGGACACCATCATCGATGGCAAGGACGTCGGCTCCTTCAAGTCCGAAGGCATCAGCCATGACACCAAGACGCTGGTCAGCATCACCACCAACCGCGTGGACGTGATCTACGACGACTTCAGCATCAAGGGCGTGGCGAAGTAAGGTGCCTATTCTTTGATGGGCGCGGCTTCCATCAGGGGCCGCGCCTTTGTCATGCGTAGAACGAGCGTCCCCCTCGTACACGGGTCCAGCGGGCTTCCAGCCCGCTTCGCATTCCCTGCAACGACCGGGACCGTCGTTCTACGCTTAGCCTCACTCCCCGTCATACAACCGCCGGTAAGCCTCGGTGATCATCCCCAGCCACTGCACCTGGTCCATCTCCCAATACCTGGTGGAAAAGATCTCCACTTCGCGATGCCCGGTGAAGCCGGCGGCATCCACCCAGCCGGACATTTCGCGTAGGTTGATGCAGCCTTCGCCCATCAGGCCGCGGTCATTGAGAAAGTCGGTGGTGGGCGTCTTCCAGTCACAAATGTGGTAGGCAAAAAGGCGCTGTTTTTCCGCGGAGAGCTTGATCTGGGCCTCCAGCTCCGGGTCCCACCAGATGTGATAGGCATCCGCCGCGATGCCCACGCTGGCGGGCGAGCCGAGCGCATCGCAGATTTCATTGGCCTGGCGCATGGTGTTCACCGCGCTGCGGTCGTCGGCATACATGGGGTGCAGCGGCTCGATGGCCAGCTTTACTCCCGCGGCCTCGGCCTCCGGAAGCACAGCGGCAATGCCATCCGCGATCTGCTTGCGCGATTCCGCCAGCGACTGCCCGGGCACCGCGCCGCACACCAGCACAATCAAAGGCGCGCCCAGTTCATGGGCCTGCTGGATGCAAAGGCGGTTGTCATCGATGGCCTTCTGCCGGTCCGCTGCCTCACGGGCCGGAAAGAAGCCGCCACGGCACAGGCTCACGATGTCCAGCCCGGCCTCACGCGCCTGGAGGCCCACCTCGACGGGCTTCCGCCCCTCCAGGTTGTAGCGCCAGAACGTGATGCCGCCAGCGCCGGCGCGGGAGTACTGCTGAATACAGACCTCGGTGCTCCAGGGCTTGGTGGTGATGGTGTGAATGCAGAGCCGGCTCATGGGCCGACGCTAGGTGAAATCGGATAAGTGAAAAGCGAAAAGGGGGCAGATGATTGGCGCCACGCTTCACAGGCCCGGTGGGCTTACTTCGTGACCTCTGGCGCAGCGGCGGAGACGGAGAAGTGGCCGTAATGCAGCCTGCCACCTTGGGCTGAGCCTGGGGCAGGCACGCAGGAAACTCCCACGTCACCAAATCCACTGCTGATTGCAGAGGCTGTCAGCGGCTGGCCTTCCAGGATCGAAACACCATTGAGAGACGCACCCCACACGCCGCGGGAGTAATCCACTTCCATGGTGAGGTGGTACACGGTGCCCGGCAGGAAAACCTGTCCGGCAGGCTCGGTTGCGCCATCGGCAGTCTGGCTCAGCACACGGCGCGTGGCAGATTCAAACAAGAGGCCAAATACCGGGGCCTGGCTGCGGTCATACACCGCCCACGTGAAAGTCTCGGACGAGCCGGGGACGGCATCAATGGAGAAATCGGCCTTCACCGTCACTACACTGCCTGCCGGCCCCTGCGCGGCGGGCAGCCAGGCAACAGAGGCCGCGTTCGTTCCGCCAACTGAAAAAGGCAGGTCTGAGCTGGCTTTCTGTGCGTCGGAAGCAGTCTCTGAATCACGCGTCATGTTGGTGTACAACCCCTGCTTGACAATGCTCAGTCCCGTCCCGCCAAAGAGAGCCTCAATCCCATCGGTATAGCCCGAGCTTGCAATCTGAATGTAATAGTCGCCGCCTTTCGTTGCATAATAGCTGATGAGGGCGGACGAAGTCCCGCTATAGCCGCCGGAGTTATAGGAAAGAAAACTCAAATCGCTGTAGCCATTGGCCACCACATTGGGGCCGGCATACAATCTTAGCTCCGGAAAGAACTGCGTGCCCAAGGTTTCTATCTCGTAGCGGCCGGTGCTGGCAGGCCGCCAATGATACCAGAGCGAGTTGCCGTAGTCGAACTGCTCCCCCGCCTCGGTCGTGGCTAAAGTATTGTCACAATGCGGTGCCACGATGACGCCGCTCGCGCTCGCGTACATCAAGGGCTGCGCATTGATCAAATCATCGTTGAGCGGGACGACCGCGCCGTAGCCGCTGTAGTTTTGCGGGAAGGGGGTGAACTGAAACTTGGAAGTCGTGCTGCCGGTCACATCGTCCAGCGTCAATGCCGTCGGCTGCGTGAGATTTCCCGGAATGCTGACTGACATTTCGGTATCGCTGGCCCGGACAAAAGCGGCCGGAGTGGAGCCAAAATGGGCCTTGGTTACAAATGTGAAATACTGGCCGGAAACGATGATCTGGGAGGGAACGAAGTACACTCCCGACAGGACGGTGATGCGGGACTTGTGCGGCGAAAAGTCATTGATCACCGGCAGCGGTACAGGCTTGGTCACGAGTGTCACAGGATCGCTGACAACCGAGCCGCCGCCATTCGACACGGTTACCTTGTAAGTTCCAGCGTCCGCATCTTTGACCGGGGCAAAGGTCAGCGCGGTGCTCTTGGAGCCAGGGGCCGTGGCAGGAAGGGCAACAAAGTGGCCGGTCCCATCGTCCTTGGACCATTGATAAGAAAGCGTGGCCGAACCCGCCGCCTTGACGGTAAAAAAGTTCTTCGTGGTGTCATAGACATTCAGGCTCGTGGGCTGCGCCGTGATCGTGGGCACGATGAGCACGGACAAAGGCACGGCCGCGCTGGCCGCCGTGCTCACCGCGTTTCTGGCGATGCACCGGTAGAGCCCCGCATCGGTGAGGGCCAGGCCGGTCAGGTCCAGACTGGCGCTTGTCTGGCCGGCGATGTCCTTGCTGTTCTTCTGCCATTGATAAGCGATCATGCCGCCGCCACTTGCCGCCGCCACAAAGCTCGCGCCTTTGCCAACGCCTGTGGTGACTTTCAGCGGCTGGAGCGTGAACTTCAGCGGATCAATCACCGTGACAGTGACCGGCGTGGTGGTGACCCCCACCCCGCCTGGCGACTGCGCATTGGTCACGGTGACGGAGTAGCTGCCGCTGGTCGCCAGGGTGGTTGCCCGGGCGAGGCTAAGCGTCGGGCCCGTGGCGTTAGGAATGAGGGCCGAGTCCTTGTACCACTGATACTTCAGCGCGGGCGTGCCGCCCGCCACCACCTTCAGGATGCCGGTGCCATTGGTGGCGATCGTCGTGGCGGCAGGGGGAGTCAGGATCACCGGATAGGAGATGATCGATACGGTGGCGCTTTTGGTGGTGGCCGCACCCACACTGTTAGTGACGACACAACGGTACACACCTTGATAAGTCCAGGCCACCGGAGAGATCGTTAAAGTCTTGGTATCCGCCCCGGAGACGGCACCGCCATTCACCAGGTTCACATTGTTGAGCTGCCAATGCCAGACCAGGGGATCGGTGCCCGTGGCATCACAAGAGAGAGTGAGGATGGCATCAGCGCTGACAGTGGTTTTAGCGACGGGGTCCAGGACAATCTTCGGCACCGTCTGTGCATCCACGGTCACATGCGTGCTCTGCGCAGAACCCAGCGAATTGGTTGCCACCACGTAGTAATCGCCCGCCACGGCAGGCTGGATGGCTGACCACGAGAAGGTGGCCTTGGTCGCGCCGGTGATCTTGGTGCCATCCCCGTGATACCATTGATAAGTAATGGGGGCCGTGCCGACGACAGTGACCGTCACGCTGCCGGTTCCACCGAGGGGCAGATGCTTGACCAATGGCGGCTCCAGCGTGAACAACGGGCTGGAAGTAACTGTCAAGGCAACGGCGGCACTGGTAGTGGATCCGATGGCATTCGTCGCCACGCAGGTATAAGATCCGCCATCAAACCAGCCCACGGATGGCAGCGTGAGGGTGGAGCTGGTTTGCGCGGGAACCATGGCCACGCCATTGTGGTGCCAGGCGTAGGTTGTGGAGCCCACGCCATCGTGGCTGCTGGCCACCACCGTGTACGTCACACTGCTTCCCGTCGCCACCGTGCTCTTGGCAGGCAAAGGCTGGCTGGTGAACACCGGCTTGTATAAAACTTCAACCACAGAGGGGTCACTGGTCACCGTCCCCGCCACATTCGTCACGTCCACCGTATAGCTGCCGGCATCGCCAGGCTGGAGGCTCGTGAAGATGAGGCTGCTGGCGGTTTTGCCCGGGATGGCCTTTCCGTCCTTTTTCCACAGGTAAGTCACCGGCGCATTGCTCAGGGTCGTGACCTTCAAGGTGAGTTTCGCACCTTGATTGAGCGTTGTCAGTGGCGGAGGGCCGCTGGTGATCAGCGGAACCAACGGCAGCGGCACATAGCTGCCGTAGAGAGTGTATCTCCCCATGCTGCCATACTTGGAGTAACCGATGACCGCGGGAGTCGTTACCGTCGGGGCCTGATAAGGGCGGCCTTTGTTCCCCACTGAAAGATAATAGGTGCCCATGGTCAGAGGCATCGAAATCGTAGATCCAAGGGAATTTGCCTGCACGGACGATACACCCAGCGTATTGCCGGAGGCATCATAGAGGGTGATCTGGCTGTCCAGGTCCGGGTCTGGCGCACTGACCTGAACCGTGATGGTCGCCGTTCCACCCGCGGTATTGAACTTGTAGAAGTCCAAATCCGTTGAAGTGCTTATGACGCCGGTTTGGTTGATGGTGCCGAGCACTGACAGGTTCGCCGCCGTGGCGACGGAGTCGCCTGCATCATCCGCGATAAACCCCTGCACAAAACCTGCCTCCGCGATGGTGGCGCCGATGATGGCGATCTGGTCCTCCTGGTTGTTGGCGTACGGATACTCTCCTTTGCTCCATTGGGTCACGATGATGTCGAAAGGCGCGCCCATGAGGGGGCCCCAGCTGGTTGGCGTCGTGGTGTCGTGGCCGGGATAGTATTCCTCATGCCCCGTGGGCAGCTCCGCGCCATCGTGGTGAAGATTCATCATGTGGCCGAGCTCGTGGGACACGGTGAGGGCCATGTCCGAAGTGTTGTAGTTGTTGAAGGCCCAGCACGGAACCGTGTCGGTATAACCTTGAGGCGCATGGGAGCCCCGGTAGCCCTTGAACACGGCCACGCCTCCCACGTAGTAGGAGTACCAGTCGGATGTCGGGGTGATAATGCAGCGGGCGCGCTCTCCCGCAGGGGCGCTGTTGTAACGGTTCACATCCGTGGTCACCGTCAGGTTGAAAGGACGGTAATCTTCGGCCACCCGTTGCCAGACGTCGAAGATCTGAGCTGGTGTGATCAGGCTGCCATTCACCAGGGCCGGGGCTGCGATGATGGGCAGTCCGTAGTTCCAACTCGGATCGGTGACGGTTTCCCCATCGAAATCAAGGTAAAGCACTCCACGGGCCGCGGGCAGTGAGTCCAGCAGTGGCACAGCAAGCCCTGCCGCGACGGCAGAGGCCGTCTTCGGTGCATCACTTGCAGGCCTGGAGGGTCTCGGCATGCTCACGCAGATCATGGAGTCGATGGGCTTCTTATTGACGATCACGCCATCGGCGACGGTGGTGATCTCGTATCCCACGCCGCGATCCTTCAAAAGCACCTGTCCCGCGATTTGGCGGTGGTTCGCAGGGTCCTGGCTCAGGGCAAAGGAACCGGCGGTCTCGCCCACAAGAGCCCCGGCAATACGATCATGCCCGTCATTCTGAGTGGACAGATGGACCACCCCTTCGAGTTCACCACGCTCACCCAAGGGCAGCATGATGTGGTCGCCTTTGTGCAGGGTCTTGAGCAGCGGCAGAGACTCGGGATCGATCCTTCCAGTCGCCAGGATGGCGCGGCTGGCCATGCTGGAATCAGGCCGGAGCGGAGGCAGCACAGCCCCGCCCCAGACGGGAGTCGCAAACAGACGTTGGGCCTGAGATGCGCCCTGTGCTGCTGGTAAAGCCGCGGTGAAACCGGGTGGCTGGCTGCCCGGCTGTCGCGACGCAGGCGCAGCCCTCTCCTTCAAAAGGAAGGTGGTGTCGGTGTTTTTATTCGGCTTGTCGCTTAGATCAAAACCCAGCCACAACGCAGCAAGCACGGTGATTGCCAGCAGCAGGCTAAAGATGACCCTGCGCCCGGGGCGTCGAGAGATCCACATGCGGCCAACCTATGACATTACAGAAATCAATTACAACCAAAACAGAAACCCCTTACCGTTCCGAGAATTATTTTCCATCGGCATTGACAAAAGGTGGGTCATTGTTCTGGCTATGCTCGCTCCCCTCCCCTTTCAGCCCAACCCAACTCGTTGATCGAGCCCTCATGCGAATTCTCCGTCTCCTTCCCTTCCTTGCCCTGCCGCTTGTCGCCAGTTCAGCCCACGCCGCCATCCAGGTAGATCTCAAGGACTTTGACCCGAGAAAAGACGGGGTGACCGATGACACGCCGGCGTTCGTCCGCTGTTTCGAAGCCTTGAGCAAGGCCGGGGGTGGTACGGTCACCATTCCGCCTGGGGAATACCATGTTACCGGCGACAAGCCCGTCGTGCTGTGCTCCAACACCAGCGTCGCCGCCACCGGCGCCCGCTTCATTCTGCCGGAGAAGCTCGGCGACAAAGCGAGAATCGTGCTCTTTGCCGGTGAGAACCTCCAGCACTTCAGCTGGCAAGGGGGCGAGTTCATCGGCCACTGCTTCGACCACCGCCGCCCAGGAAATACCTGGGAGCCCAATGCGAACACCCGCATGATTTCTCTGACCACCACCAAGGACGGAACCACCAGCGACATTACTTTTCGCGACGTGCATTCCCAACGTGTGGCCGGCGCAGTGATCAGCGTGTACGGCGCGCTGAAGCTAGGCTCCGAGCGCGATGTGGACAGGCACGCCACCAACGTCACGCTCGACAACTGCACCCTCCTTGAAAGCGGCAAGTTCATGTGGGACTACGGCCTGCTGTGGCAGATCATGATCTGGCCCGAGGACTACAAGCCGGACGATGTGGCCATGGCGCAGAAGTACTTCCGCAACGACAGCATCCGCGGCCCATTCACCCTGGCCGATGGCGATGACACCATCCGTTTCGACAACCAAGGTCACAAGCCCATCGACGTAAGCAAGAGCGCCGATCCCAGCGAGCAGGTGTGCTTCTTTGGCGACACGCTGCCGCGCAACCTGGTCAAGGGCAAGGCCTACTGCGTGGTGGATGCGGCACCGGATCACATCAAGATCAGCGACACACCCGGCGGCACTCCTCTCAAGTTCGAAGGCGGCAGCGGCCCGCAGGCAAAACTCATGTTCAACATGCTTGCTGGCTTCTGGGGCCTCTTTGCCCCCACCGGCAGCGGCCCGGGCAAAGGTGCCTTCGACCTGGTGGGCTGCAAAAACGTGCGCGTGACTGGCTGCAAGAT